>Ga0209641_10000064_pt1 | contig 72665 bp, 104 predicted proteins | sample RifCSP16_1_FD_184022 | JGI IMG/M metagenome (GOLD analysis project Ga0209641, IMG submission 184022) | Soil microbial communities from Rifle, Colorado - Rifle CSP2_sed 16_1 (SPAdes) (version 2) | ecosystem: Environmental > Terrestrial > Deep subsurface > Rock core/Sediment | place: Rifle... | reverse complement strand
AGGAGGGTTTTTATGTTTACTCGAGAAGTGCTGGATTCAGTACTACCACCGGGCGATGCGCTGAACGCTGCGGTACGTCGTTCGTTGTTTGAATGCTTCAATGTCGATACGCCCTATGCTATTATTGATTTGGAGTTCTTGCTCGCCGCGATGGCTGGTTTCGTAGAAATGCATGCGGGTTTTCGGAAGCAAGAGGAGCAGCCTTGGCAGGTATTGCATTCTCCGGAATACGAGTATGACTGGTCGTACACAATTACTGTTCGCGGCGTTGACTACAAGCCTCGGTCAAATTACTTGACACTTGAAGGTTGGCCGACGGGTACAACCTGTTGGTTTGTTACTGTTGACTACGGATGGCGTGAGAATATTACTGCTCCGGGTCCACTTCTAGCTGTACTTCGTGCGATCATTGTTCTCTGTGCAGTAGTTCGTACGAGTAAGACCGCACCCTCGAAACGCCGTGAAGTTCTCGAAGTGATGAAACAAATTATGCAGGAAGGTGAAGATGCCGCTGGGACCATTCAAGGTTGAGTATTTTATTCCGAGTTCCGACGTTCCGCAGCGGCAAGGATTCAAGAAAAAGGCTAGGTTGCTGAATCCCCCGAAGATGCATATGATTGCGGTTGCTGGTGTGAGCTATCGGCAATCAGAGGTTCGACAAGCTGTTCGCGACTTTAAGGCGGCTAACGGAGCGTATGAGCGCCGCGCCGAGCTTGTTTACGAGAATAATAATTCACACGACCAGCTGGCCGTTGCTGTTTATTTTTTGGAGTATGCTGTCGGGTATCTACCGCGACAGCTATGTAAAGAGTATCGAGATGCTCTGTCGCGCGTAATTCCGAGCGACCTCAATGAACTTCCAATGTTCTGCCCTGTTATCTTTGTAGGAGGTGGACCTGGGGAGCACATGGGGTTTCGACTTGCGCTCCCCCGATCTAGTCAAGCCGCAGTGGCGCGAACACGGAAAGCCAAGACAGGCAAGAAGACAACAGCAGTATCGTACGATTCTAAGATGTTTGAGAGGACGTAGAGGAAAAGAAATGTTCGGAAAGAATGTAATAACAAAACCGTATCCCCATGACGATGGTTCATTGAAGGTACACTCGTTTTGGTACACTATTCAGGGTGAGGGTCCTGATGCTGGCCGACCAGCAGTATTCGTGCGGTTAAGTCATTGCAATTTAAGGTGTTTTTTCTGCGACACTCAATTCGATACCGGTGAGGTGCGTGAGTGCGTGGAGATTGCGTACGATGTAGTTAAGCTTGCGATGACCAACAAATGCCCGTTGGTGGTGATTACCGGAGGCGAACCGTTCCTCCAGAACGTGGGACCATTTATTGTTTTGTTGAATCAGGCCGGGATTGCTGTATCGATCGAGACGGCCGGCACCGTGTTTCTTCCTAGCATTCCTCGCTTGTTCGCGAAAGATTCGGTAAACAAGATTGTATGCTCGCCGAAGACCCCGCAGTTGAGCCCGAACCTCATTCCGCACATCCACTCGCTGAAATACATCATTCGAGCCGGAGAGGTTGATGATGAGGACGGCCTTCCTTGTATGTCAACTCAGATCCCCGGAAAGATCACGAAGATTTATCGACCTTGTCAAAGTCTTCCCGAAGGTACGCCTATCTACGTTCAGCCGATGGACGAAGAGAATGAGACTGAACGCACGAAGAACATAATGGAAACTGCTGCGGTTTGCATGAAGTTTGGTTACCGTTTGTCGATCCAGTTGCACAAGCTTGTGGGGGTAGATTAATGAAAGCTCTCATAATCGTTAGTTGTCTGCTCGGCAGCGGCACGGATTGGTATCCCCGAGGACATTACAAGAGCTGGAAGCAGTGCGAGAATAACATTCGTAAATTCGAGCGTAGGCTGGTTCTTAAAAAACGCACATTATGCTGGTGCCATCGGAAAGACTACGCTTACCCATACCTGGTGAAACCTCCATTACCTCGTCGTACTGATACGGATACAAAGTGAAATGGGTGTTATTCCTAAGGCGGCCATTCGACAGTTCCTCGCGCGCGAGCGCGGGGACTACCGAAAGTGGAAGAACTACAAATTTAACAAGCTCGATGCGCTGATGGAGAAGCTTCCAGCTCGACCTCCCATCTGGCGTAGGTTACGGAAGCACCAACGCGTCTGTCTTCTGTTAGGGGCCCGGCATGGTAGCTGGGCCTTCTTCCTTGATACGGGTTGTGGGAAGACTCTGCTGTCGATTGCCCTCGCTCGATACTTTGAAAAGGTGAAGCGCGGTAAGGTGTTCCTCGTCTTAGTCCCAAATCGAATCAACATGTTCGAGTGGGGAGACGAGATAACCAAGCATTCTCCGAACACGAAGTATACGATCCTAGGAGGATCAAGCAAGGAGAAGTGGGCAGCGGTTCAGAAAGGTGACTCGCTGCTCTACGTGACGACGTACATGGGCCTGCTGCATATGGTCTGCAAGACGACTGTGACCAAGAAAGGTGTCACGAAGATGACACCCTGGGATAAGCAGATCAACGCCCTACTCCGTATTGTGGATGGATTCTTCTTCGACGAGTCTACTGAACTCGGCAACCCCGACAGTTTGACGTATCGCATTTGTAGACGTTTTGCAAAAGCCAAGAACAAGCTTGTATACCCTCTAACGGGTACGCCTTTCGGAAAAGATCCAAAGCCACTATGGGCTCAGATGTTCTTGGTAGATCTCGGCCACAGCTTGGGTGAGACCCTAGGTCTGTTCCGGTCCGCGTTCTACTCCGAGACGATGAACCAGATGTCTGGATTTCCGGAGTATCATTTCGAGAAGAAGAAGGCTAAACTACTTCATGAATTCATTGCAGCGCGGTCGATTACGTACGAGGCCGAGGCGACGTCGCTACCTAAGTTGATCCCCGTAGTAAAAGAAGTCAATATGTCTTCTGATGCTGAGGCGCATTACTACGCTGTACAGGATGAGTTTCGTAGTGCCCTAGAGGTTCAGGGCCCGAAAGACCTAACGGTAATCAAGAACTCTTTTTTACGTCTCCGGCAAATATCTTCTGGGTTCATTGGCTACCACGATGATGAGACGGGCGAGCGCGCCTCGCTCGAATTCAAAGACAATCCTAAGCTCGATCTGCTGCTGAGCATACTTGATGAGGTTACACCTCGATACAAGGTTGTGGTCTATTGCCAGTTTACAATCTCTGGCGCGATGATTTGCCGAGAATTAACTAAGGTGAAGATAGGTCATCAAAGAATTTATGGTGGGACAAAGGATCAGAAAGTTGTATTGGAAGCTTTTAAGACAGACGAATCCTGTAGAGTGCTCGTGTTGAATAATGACTGCGGCGGTTTTGGTTTGAATCTACAGATAGCGAGATACGGGATATACTTCGAGAGTCCTATTTCACCTATCATGAGAAAGCAGACTCGAAGACGAGTGGAGCGGCAAGGTTCGGATCACAGTAGTGTTTTCATCTACGACCTAATCACTCGTGGCACATACGACCACGCAAATCTTGCAGCGCTAGAAGAAGGCAAGAACTTGCTGGAAGAGGTGCTCCGCGGGAAAGCAAAAGATTTTATTTTCGGAAAGTAGAGCTCCTTCAGCCTAGTCGAAAGATTGGGATTTTTATTTGTTTGAAGTAAAGTATTCTCTTGCGTTAGTATGGATTATAGCTTACACATAATGAGTAGGCAGTAGCCTATATACACAGGAGAAGAAAATGACCAACCCTACAAATACCCAGATAGCTGCACGCCTTGTTGAACTTGCGGCCGAGATCGAGTTTGCCGAGCACAACGTGTGTGCGGTGAACGAGGCGGTCGCGCTCACAGCTATCGGGTTAGCGCAGACTCCAGTGAACGGTCTGATCATTTATACAGACCTGGATGCCGAGCGCATGGAGGCGGCCATTCAGAACTTCGAGAATATCGTGCGGATGTTCAATTGGGAGCGTGAGCAAGCTGCTCACACCGTTTCGAGGATAATCGAAGTTTTTGGGTGGTAATAATCGCCCTCGAGTAGAGAGAAGCCCTGCCGAAAGGTGGGGCTTTTTCTTTGTTTGATTTAAAGTATTTCTTGTGTAAGTAGTAATTATACTTTACATATAATGCATAGGCAGACAAACACAACGGAGAAAGATTATGAACGAAGAGCAAATGAAGATTTTGGATACAGTGCTTGCTCGCATTCTTCGGAACTTTCCTGACGCTGCTGAGGACGAGGTCCGGCAAGTTATCGAAGAGGGTTTTATGGCCGGTTGCGAAGATGAATATACGCTAAATCGGTACACTGAAAAACACTTCAGCTTCTGATCAAACAGAGGCCCTACCGAAAGGTGGGGCTTTTTATTTGTATGACGTAAAGTATTTGCTTGCGTTGATAGTAACTTTAGCTTACATATAATGAGTAGGCAGCAAGCTTACAACAACTCACAGGAGAAGAAAATGACCAAGCATACATTCCGCAGCATTAAGACCGGCGATGTTCTTGAGGTTGGGTATCGTGGTCACCTCGACCGCTGCGAATTCCTTGGTTTCACGGACAACAAGACGAAGTACAGCGAAACGCCAGTATTTAAAACTGCCGCTGAGATGCTTAAGTTCGCAGGCGTAACCAGCTTCCCCGCTTTGGAGGAGTATCAGGATGCGCAAAATCTCGAGTACGGGCATCACTTTTACGCGGTGTTTAAAGACCTGTCGACTGGCGATGTTTTCCAAGCTTACCTTTTCAAGGGTCGCTGGGTTCTTGGCACTTCTGCAGACGTCGCAAAGCTGCGCTAGTTGAAATCGGGTCGGGTGGAAACACCCGGCCTTTTATTTTGTATTCGACAAGGTTTTTTATTGCAAAAGGTTGTAGTTGGTCTTAAATACAACGGATAGACAGCAAAGATATTCAAGCAGAGCAAGTATATTCCGGGGTAGTAAAATCTTTTTAGTTTTTTTGCTTTATTTTATATAAAAGGTATTGCATTACTACAAAGAAGTTACTATATTGTATTTATCGGAGCTGCAGAGCAAGTGTCGAAAGACCCCTCAAGGCTCCGAAAGGAAAGGCTCCAGGCCCGACCAGCGACTAGAGAAGACGGTAGAGAGGACTACCGACCCGAGAAGGGGAACCAGGCACCGAACGGAGCGGAAGCTGGGAACATCAAAAGAAGCTCACGATAAAAAGAAAAAGGACTTCCTGGACCTTAAACCTACCGGCCGCGAAAGCACACCGGAGAAGACGAAAAGTCGAAACCTAGAGGAAAAAAATTCCTCGAAGGTCGTCGGGAGATGAGCTACCCGGCTTGAATAAGACAGCTCATTCACAGGAGTAGAAGATGCTTAAAGTTATCGCCCTCGCTGCTTCAGTTGTACTGCTTACAGTCCCAACGGTTTTAGCTGGGGAAGGTACCGAGAGGTGCGGTGAGAAGGTGACCTGGAAAGGCGTCTGGTGTATCGTTAGCCTAAACGACGCGAAGGCACATTGTACCCTAGCTGCAAAGTATGAGAATAGGGTCAAGCATGCAGAGGTCGACGGTGACCTCGACGCTGCTCAGATGTATCGCAATCGCGCAGCTTACCAAGCTGCCGAGTGCAAGCGCTTCCTAGAACTGCACGCCGTAAAGTATCCGACGAAGTAAGCCGAAATCTAGGGGGTGGCGAAAGCTGCCCCCGATGATCGCTGAGGTGTGAGAGACCCCGGCCCGATGAGGCATCTCAACTACACAGGATTAGAAAATGTTCCTCGGAGAAGCGAAAAACGTCGGTAATCTTCGTCTCTTGCTAAACGCGAAGATGAATCTTTATACGTCGATGCTGGAGAATCTCAAGACTCAAGCAGAGATGGACGCTGCCTATGCCGGCGAGCACGGTGATGTAACTTTTCATCATCAGGCGCATTGGTTGGGCTGGTATGCCATCGAGCTTCCAGTAGCGGCGTTCACGGCAGATCAGGCGGCGCGGGTCCTTATCGAGATTAAGGATGCTGCCGACGGCGATGCAATTCCGGAGCGGATTAAGTCTGAGGCGCTTCGGAACGTTCTTTCGAGCATGAAGTTGGGTAGCCGGTCCACATCGGCTGCAAGCAACTTGGCCGAGGACGCTGTTCGCGCCTTCTGGGTGGAACTTGGTTCCATCGTGCTAACGAAGTAGAGCCGAAACCTAGGGGAAGCGAAAGCTTCCCCGATGGTCGTTGTGAGGTGGGAGCTCACGGCCCGATGAGGCATCCCGATCAAGTAGGAGTTAGTCATGAACCAGTCCGCTAAGAAGTCCGTTTCTATCGCCGCAGCTTGGATCTTTGGTACGGTGATTTTCGCCATCGTGCTCGTAGCCGGTGGCCTAAGCTTGTATATTAACGTCGTCGTCGGTCTGACGATGGGTATCGCTGGTGCGGTGATGTTCGCTATCGGCGACGTCACGAAGATGGTTCTGCCGGTTGCCATGCAGGCGGTGGGCAAGACGGTGCTGCTGCGCAGCATCTACTGGATGGTCACACTCGTATCTTTCGTCTGCGCCTTCCTAGCCACTGCCGATATGTTCGGTACGCAGTTTGTAACGACGCACACGGCGCAGAAGATCGAAACGGTTGGTGCTGAGAACCTAAAGGACCTCCGCGCTTCTCTCGATGTGGCGCGCGCGATGATGCTCGCTGAGTCGAAGAACAAAGGTTGTAAGGACAAGTGCACCGCTCTTGTTGCTCGCGTAGACATCCTGGAGAAAGAGATTAAGGTCCAGGTTGTGAAGCAGCAAGCGAACACGACCGCAGCGATGTCGGGGAAGGCGATTCTCGGCCAGACGATGTTCGAGGTTGCTGGAACCAAAATCGACACGTACACGACGGCGATGATTGTCGTCTTCCAGATGGTGATGATGGAGATGATCAGCCTAATGTCCGGCTTTGCTGCTGGGATGATTGGCCACGCTATGAAGCTTTCCGCAGATAAGAAAGCGGAGATCATTGCCAAGAAGGTTGCTGCTGAGAAGAAGATTGCTGCTGCCGCGAAGAAGGTAGAGACGGCAAAGAAGAAAGCGGCTGCGGCCCGGAAGTTGGCAGCGGCAGCGAAGAAGAAGGCGGCTACCGAAGGTCAGGATGCTGAGGCGGCGAAGAAGCTTGCAGCGGCAGAGAAGATTATCGAAGCCAAGAAGATTGCCCTCGAGAAGAAGAACCTTGCTGCCGCGAAACGTCGCGCTGTCGCAGCCGCGAAGAAGGCAGCGGCCGAGGCCAAGAAGATTGCCGCCGCAGCGAAGAAGGCAGCCGCTCGCAAGGTTGCAGCCGAGAAGAAGGCTACGCGCAAGACCAGCCCGAAGGTTGTCCAGCTCGTGCGCAGTCAGGAGAAGATCAGCGCCTAGTAAGGTGGCCCAGGAGACTGGGCCACTATTTTCTTTCATATACAAAAGGGCGCTTGCGTAAGTAGGCGCTTTACCTTACACATAATGCATAGGCAGACGCACACAACAGGAGATGAAGATGGCAATTCGTGTATACAAATCCTGGGCGAAGGTCCCAGGCAAGACTGCTCAGAAGAAATGGGACAAGCTTGTTGCCGATCACGGCGATCTTGCTTCTGTTGAGTGCTTCAAGATTATCCTATCCGATCCTGAGTCTTTCAAGTATGGGGACGGTCGGGCATATGCTGTGGACGATCACGAGGTTGGTGTTCTGATCGCTGCAAAGTATTTCACGACCGTTCGTAACGTCGGCCGAGGCGTGCCCAAGGACCGTCGTGAATTCAAGACCTTTGCAGAGGCTGTCGCCGATGCGAACAACGATCCTCAGGTGTTAGTTTACGGTGTCGTGACTGAGATCAACTCGACCAGCCTGGCTCCGAAGTACTGGGGCTTCTACGCAGTGATTCTAACAGCGCTGGCTGCGCGTAGTATATAGGAGATTGAAATGCGGTATCCAGGACTACCAGACTCAGTGGCTACAGAGCTGGATCGCAGCGGCCTTGATTGGCACGTGCGGCAGCGAACCAACCATGACGCTATTGTTGTCGGGGGTGAGATTGTCACCTATTTCGGTAGGAGTCAACCGGGCCCAAGAAATGAACGTAATATGGTTGCTGCTGTGCGTAGGTTTGTGCAAGGACGCGCTGTTAACAAGTACCGGAAAGTTTCTTAGGGCTCAGACAATTTCTGCATTGCGTTAGTAATCGCTTTACCTTACACATAATGCATAGGTAGACGAAACACATCACAGGAGACGAAGATGATTCAGGTTACCCCAGCACACGTCAAAGATGTTCTTGATCGTCCGATTGAGATCGCATCCAAAGGCAACAAACAGTATCGGTATCTGTTGGTATTCACTGCGCACCGGCTCGCGTTCGAGATTACACGGCGGTCCAATGCCACGGCGAAGACAACCCTCGTAGCATCGTATGGGGAGGATGTTCTCCAGAACGCGCTTGATCACTACAACGGCATCACGGTTTAATCTACTAGCGGGGGAGAAATCCCCCGCACCACCCACACAGGAGAATGAAAATGACCAAGCCGAAAACGAAGATGACGATCCAGGAGAAGATCCGGGCCCTGATCGCGCTGGCCGCTTCCCCAAACGAGAATGAAGCTGCCGCTGCGATGGACAAGGTGCAGGCGCTGCTCGCGAAGCACAACCTGTCTATCAAGGACGTTACCGACGCGACGTCGGCAGCGAAGTTCAAGATCACGCAGGGCAAGGTAGGCGACGTGTTCGCGCACAAACGGCAGATCGGTGTCGCAGTTGGGAAGATGTATTTCTGCAAATACTTCTACAGCGTGGTTCACGTTCAGTCGAAGGGCAAGAATATGTACAAGCGCGAGCGGCATTGCTTCGCCGGTGAGGAGCACAACCTTGATATCGCGAATATGATGTTCGATTACATTGTTGCTACGATCGACCGTCTCGCGAAGGAGGCTGCTGACCAGATCGAGGACAAGAAGAAGTATTGGAGCTTCATGACAGCATTCAAGACGGCGGCTGCGCATCGAGTTGCCGATCGTGTCATGGCGAAGATTCAGGCTGTCACGGCTCCGACGACTTCCGGTGGTAATCTTCCGGCCCTCGCGAGCCTCTACGATCGGGCCGACTCTGAGATCCGAGCTTTCCTGGAAAGTCAGATGTCTCTGAGCCCGGGGAAGACAAAGAAGCAGATGTACGATGCTGCTGGGCTGCGAGCTGGTCGAGTCGCTGGCGATTCGATCGGCCTGGACACTCAGATCGGCGGAGGGGGCAACACCAGTAATCTGCTGACGTAGCCAGTTGTAGCTAAGGTGTGGGGAGGAGACTTTCCACACCTATTCAGGAGAAGAATGATGGCAGTCAAGAATGCGACAACGAGGAAGAAGATTGCGACCGTGAAGTTTACGGAAGCGGAACTTCAAGTCCTCGCACAGATCCTCCACAGCCTTGAATACGAAGAAGATGCGAGGAGTACTGGCATAGCTTTTCAAAGTGCCCAAAAGAAAGTTTTTGAAGCTAAGGGCCTGTTTGGTAAATACACGTAGAAAGGAGAATACAATGAGCCGCTCCAAGCACGATCAGAAGGGCCGTCGTATCAACGGAGAGATTTGGGGTCGCGGCTGCTACAAGGTTGTCGAGGGTAAGGTGTATCCCGATTGCGGAGGTGAGCCTGTCGGTTCCCCCAAGAGCAAGAAGCATGCGAAGATGAGTGCGGCTCGCATGCGGCGCCGGAAGTTCCTCCTGGCGCTTCACCTAGAGCAGCTTTACAGTGATATTGGAGAATGAGAGGCGGGGCTGGTCCCCGCTTTTTTTTTGTTTGAACTAATTTTTTCCATTGCGTAGGTAGAGTCTATGCCTTACACATAATGCATAGGCAGACGAAGACGACACACAGGAGAAGAAGATGAAGCTCACGGATCTCGAAACGAAAGCCCTTGCCTCCCTCCGCTCCAACGTCGAAGGCGGAGAAATCAGCCAAGCCGGAAAGATCTGGAAATCGGTTTATATCGACAACGCGTCAGCAAAAGTTGAAATGCCTCGCCGCACTTGGTCAGGAGTCTTGTCAAGCCTAACCAAGAAAGGTCTTTACCGCCCAGAAGACAACGATCCCAAATCAGCTTTCGGACTTGTGGTGGTGGGGGAATAACCCCCACCTTTCCCCTTCCTAATCACAGGAGAAGAAGATGACTAGATACACGATTCTAGAGACGCGCACGGCCACCGGTGAAGTTACTGACCTCCGTACTACGCTGCCTCGTATTCTCGGCCGCATTGGTAATGATAAGGAGAAGGTGGACGCCATGGCTGTTCGCCTGACCGGAAGCGGTCCAAGGACGTTTACCTACGAAGTTGTCGAAGCGAAGTAACACTTGCGCGGGGGAGAAATCCTCCGCCCCTTCCCACCACAGGAGACTACAATGGCTGATCATGTAGAAACAATGGCGTACGCGGGTGAAACCCCCTGGCACGGCCTCGGCACAGAAATTCCTCCCGGTGTCAGCACCGACGAGATGTTAAAGCTCTCCGGTCTCGATTGGCTGGTGACCAAGGAGAAGCTTTACCTTGGTGATAATACCGAGGTTCCGAAGATGCGCGCTATTGTGCGCGACACGGACAAGAAGATCATCTCGATCGTCGGTTCCACCTACAAGGTGACTCAGAATTACGAAGTCCTCGGATTCTTTCACAAGTTCGTGGAAGCGGGGAATATGGAACTCGAGACGGCCGGCTCACTACATGGTGGCCAGTATGTCTGGTGTCTGGCTCGCGTCAAGCGGGATTTTGTCATCGGCAAGGACGACGAGGTTCGTACGTATCTACTCTTCTGCAACCCGCACATCTACGGGTACAGCCGCTCGATCAAATTTACAGGCGTGCGTGTGGTGTGCTGGAACACGTTGAACTTTGCACTCGGAGCCAACCTTACGGGGAGGAATACTCGGGGGCTGACTTTCAATATCCCGCACTCGATCGATTTCGATGAGGTCTCTAGGGCTGCTGCGGAGAAGGCCCTCGGGATTGCGTTGACGCAGTCTGCGGAGTTTGAGGAGGCGACTAAGTTGTTCGCCAAGACGAAGCTCAAGCAGGAGGCCCTCGATTCATACTTCAACACGATTTTGAAGTTCGATCCAGAAACTGCCAAGCTGCGGAAAGACGGAACGGTACGTCTACCCAGCATGTTGAATAAGTTCAACGAGGCTCTCGAGTCCGCTCCCGGCCAGGATTTCAAGTCCTGCAAGGGCACGCTGTGGGGAGCTCTGAACGCCGTCACGTACGTCATCGACCACGACATGGGTCGGACTCGTGATAACGGTCTGACTTCGGCTTGGTTCGGCTACACGGGCGATATCAAACGGAAGGCATTCGAGATTGCCCTCGAGTTGGTAAAGCGCTAGAACAGCACTGCGGGGGCGGCAACGCCTCCGCTTCTCAACACAGGAGAAGATGATGGACTGGGAAGTTACAGTTAAATTTCCGACACGGCCCTTTCTCGGCAATGTGCTTCAGCTGGCGGAGGCGACATCTATAGTTATGCGGGAGGTTCCCAGCGCTCCGAAAGTGCCCGGCACGGATACCTATCTCGATCGGACACCCACCGCCTGTACGTACCAGCCTTACGGAGACCCTCGCCCGCGCCACTCTGGGTATGTCCACCGTGATCTCAAACCTACGGGATCGATGCCTACGTTCGACAAACCAAAGCCGGACGGCATCGTGACTCAAGATGATATCGACGCGGCCGACCTCGAAGGATACTCCGCGTTCCTCGAAGGAGATACTGCGCGCATGTCTGGGCGGCCGTATGAGTTAGGTTCGACTCTCGATCGAGCTTGGCAGAACGGTTGGGATCGTGCCGAGCACTCCGACGATTCAGACAAAGACGGAGTTTGAGAATGAAACTCTATCATGGAACAAGTGAGCGGTACGTGGAGTCGATTCTTCGGAACGGCATTACGCCTCGCGGCAATCGCAAAGGTAATTGGCAGAACACTGTTACCTCGAATAGTCGTGCTGTATACCTCACTACAGCGTATCCCATTCACTTCGCTAAGGCGTGCGTGCGGAGGGAAGAACGCCTCGCGCTGCTCGAGGTAGACACAGAACTTTTGTCATTCGATTTACTCGCTCCCGATGAGGATTTCCTCGAGCAAGCAACTCGAAAAGATCCGAAGTACTCGAACTGCGGAAAGGATATGAAAGAGCGTACTCTATGGTTCCGCAAGCGAGCCCTTGTCGAGTTCAAGCAGCATGCTCCCGCATCTGTTCAGCATATGGGGACCTGTACGTATTTCGGCCGTATCCCGCCCGCAGCACTAACTCGTATCGCCTTTGTTCCGCAAGGGCATGAGCTGTACCAGATGAGTGATCCTTCCGTCGGCATCGCCAACTACGGGATCATGGGCGCCTTCTATCGCAACCTCACCAGGCTGGCGTTTAAGGATGTCAGCGACCTTGAAGACGACGCATATTGGTTGATGAACATGAACGATGAAATACCCGATCTTTCGGAGATCGAAGTCAAGGACCTGGTGAAGAAGTAGCATGTTTGATTGGCCAGATTTTTTGGACCGGAACGGGATTGAGTATATCACCACCGGTCCTAACGTTGCTCGGAATAATATCAACGTTCATTGTCCCCTTTGTGGTGCGGGGGATCCCTCGCACCACTTAGGCATCTCTCTCGTGGGGCCCTGGTGGGGCTGCTGGCGAGACCATGCGCATCGCGGCACGAGCGTGGCGCGTCTGGTTCAATTGCTTCTCGGTTGCTCATGGGAGCAAGCCCAGCGTCTTGCCGGCGAGTCCGCGAGTCTACCGGGTGATCTCTTAGGGAGCGTGGAAGCGTTGCTGTCGACGTCCGTTCCAGACCCTGCGCCTTTGCGTAGCCTAAAAATGCCTGAAGAATTTCTTCCGTTTTCCAATAAACCTGGTGAGCGGTACTACCGATCGTACCTGCTACGGCGTGGGTATTCCAACAAGAAGATCGACTCCCTGACGGCTAAGTACGGGATCCGGTATTGTAAACATGGTCCATTTCGAGGACGGATCATGTTCCCCATTTTTTATGAAGGAAAGCTTGTTACCTGGACAGGGAGATCTATATTTCAGTCTGACACTTTGCGCTATAAAACATTGACCGTCGATCCCGATCGTGCTAGTGTGCTCGGGCAAGAATACGCAGCAGGCAACATTAGTGATTTCCTGTTGTGGTATGATGAAGCAAGTGCAGGAACCTTCGAGACCTTGGTGATCGTAGAGGGTCCGTTTGATGCGCTAAGGCTGAGAGTGTTAGGAGACCGCCATGCTCTAATCGCAACATGCTTTTTCACCGCCCAGCCGTCACATCGGCAAATAGGACTACTGTACAGACTGCTACCGAAATACAAGAGAAGATGTTTACTACTGGATGCAGGAACCCTTTCGAAATCTCTTACGCTGAAGACCGAATTTGACTGGGTTCTTGCATCTGCTGATATTGAGGTCCTACATCTGCCAGAAGGTGTAAAGGATCCGGGAGAACTGTCTAAAACAGATTTCCTGAAAGTGTTTGCCTTATCTCGATAGGCATAACCATGAAGCACATCATGGTTCTCCTGTGGCGGAGCTGGGGGTCCCGTTTATCGAGAAACCCCCAAAGTAATAAGTAATGACAACAAGGCTTGCGTATGTCAAATATCCCGCCAGACCCGAACCGCGGTCACATCTCCACAAAAACGTATATGCATGAAGCAGGACTCTCCTGCTGCTTCCGACAATGGCGGGCCAACTCCCATTGTCGGTATTTGCATGGCTACCCTCTAAAAGTAAAGTTCACGTTCGGCGCCTCCGAGCTTGACGATAACAACTGGGTAGTTGACTTTGGCAGTCTGAAGCCCCTTAAGGCCTACCTGGAAGACATGTTCGATCACACGTGTCTCGTGGCTGCGGATGATCCTCAGTTGGCATTCCTACAAGAGGCTGACCGTCGTGGCCTTCTTTGTATTCGGGTACTTCCTGCTGTTGGCTGCGAAGCCGTCTCCGTGCTGATTCTTGAGCACGCTGAGCAGTGGCTTGTCGACGTTGGCTACAGTCCTCGCTGTTTCCTTATCTCTGTTGAAGTCGCAGAGCACGGCGGCAATTCAGCGGTTTGCTTCAACAAGAGGCACTTCCAACCGCTATAGTAACGCCCTACTGTAGCGTACCTTCCTTACCTATTGCAAAATATAAAAGTACCCTTAAGCTAAGCCTCCGTACGGCGTAGGAGGTTTGTATGGTGGTGAAACTGGACGTAGGGGGAACGCGATGGTTGGAAAGGTACGCGTGGAAGAATTATTGGAAGGTTCGTCATATCTACGATGACGTGAACGACCTGATACAAGACGGGCATATGTGTTGGGGGATCGTTGTAAACAAGTATACAGACGTCGGCGATCTGACACAGGATGGACGTCTGATGAGCTTGTTCAAGATGACGTTCGTGAATCATATTCGATGGGTCGCTTCACGGGACAAGGACAAAGAATACAACAAATTAAAAGTTCGTATGGACGACTTAGTCCATCCTGGAGAGCATGTATCGTTAGAGCAGTGGTACGCCTTTCTTGATCGGGTTTGTCTACGGAACGGTCAGTCAGGTGATTTGTTCAGTGACTCCAGCGTGCAGCGGACGATAATTGAAGCCTCAGAGCCTATTCGGTCAGTCCTGCAATTCTTGGTATCTGATCATGGAATAGATGTGATGCGCCGTCCGTTTCGACGCAGACTTGATGGATCGAGGGAGACCGTAAACGCTCGCATTCGTCGATACATAGGTAAGGGGGAGAATCTCGACCTCTTGGGAATGACAAAGCAATATCTTCTCGAAGCAACGCACTAGGAGTCTAGCATGTCGAAAGCAGCAGTTTTATTGAGTGGTGGTATCGACAGCACTACAGTTCTGTACATGGCAGCGAAGGAGCACGGCGCGGCGAACGTACTCGGTTTGTCGCTTACTTATGGTCAGCGCCACCGGAAGGAAATCGAGTACGCGGATCGCAGTTGTGAGGTGCTCGGCGTGCTTCGGAAAGTCGTCGATATCGGCTCGATCATTCCCTCGACGATGTTGACCGACGAGTCGCGTGAGGTACCCAGTATCTCTTACAAAGATATTGTCGGCACCTCTCCTACGTATGTTCCGTATCGAAACGGATTGCTGCTTTCGGCGGCGGCATCTATCTTTCACGGCGGTCTCCTGAATGGTGAATTCGGAGACGTCAGTTCCGTCGAGGATTCTGGTGAGCACATTCTGTATTACGGTGCTCACGCCGAAGATGCTCAAGGTTGGGCATACCCCGACTGTTCGCCTGAGTTCAATGGTGCGATGGCGAATGCTATCTACATCGGCACCTACTCTCAGGTGCGGTTGCATACGCCCTTGCAATGGTTGACGAAAGCGGATATCATCCGCAAGGGGCAGGAACTGGGTGTGTGGTGGAGCAACACTTGGAGTTGTTATAAAGGAGGTGAAATGCATTGCGGAGAGTGTCCCACGTGTCGGGCACGCCGCGCAGGATTCGAATTGGCTGGGGTCGCTGATCCTACTCACTACGCCGCTTAGGGTTTAAAACTGTTTGTTCTGATTGAACAGCAATAACAAAGGTGAAGTATTATGGTATCGAAAGTCGAAGCCGAACTCGTCAAAGCGCTGAAACTCAAGAAGCAGAAATCCAGCGAAGGTCGGGACGATTATCTCGCTCGGGCTCTCAAGGCCATCGACGATCTCGACGATGACGGCTGGGCTGAGCTTTCCGAGGCGGCGCAGAAGTGGGCAAACGACGCGGCCAAGAAGGCCAAGGCGAAGAAGGATATCCCCGACTTCCCGAAGGACAAGGAAGACGAGGAAGAAGAGGGCGAGGAAGAAGAAGAAGAGAAGCCGGCGAAGAAGAAGTCCAAGAAGGACGACGACGAGGAAGAGGAGACCGAGGAAGAAGAGGACGGCGAGGAAGAAGAAGAAGAAGAGAAGCCGGCGAAGAAGAAGGGCAAGGAGAAAGCCAAGGAAGATAAGAAGCCGGCGAAGGAAGAGAAGAAGCCGGCGAAGAAGAAGGCGAAGGACGACGACGAAGAGGAAGAGGAAGAGAAGGAAGAGGAGGAGACCGAGGACGACGACGAAGACGAGGCTCCGAAGAAGAAGGGCAAGAAGGACGAGAAGTCTGCCAAGTCCGATAAGAAGGCTGCCAAGCCCGAAGCCAAGGCCGGCAAGCGCTCGGGTGCGCAGGGTGTCACGGCGAGCATCAAGAAGATCATGCTCGGCGACCCGCAGATATCGGTCGAGAACCTCACCGACGCTCTCAAGGAGAAGGGTTTCGATACGATCAGTAATATGACTGTCACGACCGTTCGCGCCGACTTCCGCCACACGCTGCGGATCATGAAGGAAGAAGGCGGCCTCAGCAAGGCGCTCTCTTCGAAGATGGACGACGAGTAGACCCACCTGTAGGGCATCTCGTTTAGAGTTGGGGCCAGGATTGACAAGATCCTGGTCCTGCTACATTGCTAACTTCCCAGGATCTTTTACATGACCCAACGACTGCCACAGGCGGGCACTCCTCACGTACTCGGATCTGATTGTATCGAGAATTTTATGGAGCGCCTCGTCGGTCCCGATGAGATGCGTCGGGCGGGTCTTAGTGAGACGCCTGCGCGGTACATGAAGGCCATGCAGTCCTTGACGCAGGGTTATCATATTGATCCCACGACGTTCCTAAAGGCGTTTGAGGATGGGGCCGAGGGCTACAACGGTCTTGTGTTTCAAGGGCAGATTCAGCTCTACAGTTTGTGTGAGCATCATATGCTCCCGTTCTTCGGAGTAGCACACGTTGGCTACATTCCCCGAGGAAAGATTATTGGCCTGTCGAAGATCGCGCGCATCGTGAATATGTTTGCGCAGCGGTTCCAGGTACAAGAACGATTGACCCGACAAGTCGCCGATGCTCTTGACGAGTATCTACAACCTGCGGCTGTGGGCGTGGTTATTCGCTGCCGTCATATGTGCATGGAGATGCGAGGCGTCCAGAAGTCGGGGACGGTGACGTACACTTCGCATCTATCAGGTGATTTCCTGAATGAGCCTGAGGCCAGGGCTGAATTCATGAAGTTTGTTGAGATGGCAGACTCGGGGTTACATATATGAAAAGAATTCGAGTACATGCTCCCAAGGTGCGAACTGAGGGTTTGCAGCCTATCGATGTAGAGCTCATGCTGGACTCGGGGGCCTTTGGAGCGTGGACTCGCGGCCAGGAAATCAAGGTCCAGGACTACATTGCGTTCGTCAAGGAGTATGGTCAGTACTTTCATTCCGTCGTCAACCTTGATATTATTCCAGGTGATTTTGGAAGGACGAAGACACCCAAGGACGTTGAGATCGGAGCACAACGTTCTTACGACAATCTTCAAGAAATGAAGGCGGCAGGTTTGTCGCCTATTCCTGTGTTTCACCAAGGTGAGGAATTCCATCACCTTGAGCGACTCCTAGACGACGGTGAACCTTATATTGGGGTATCGCCATCAGGTGATTCCATCTCGCAGAACTCGGGATGGTTCGATAAGGTGTTCGACTACATCACTGATTCCTCTGGCCGTCCATATGTTAAGACTCATGGGTTCGGCGTCACAGCCGTGCCCGTGCTGCACACGTATCCTTGGTACAGCTTCGATAGTGTGACTTGGGTGATCAAGTCAGGATATGGTTGTATCTTCGTTCCTCCTGAGCTGAACGGCAAGGGCTCTGGGTTTAACTACAGCTGCAACCCGATATCAGTTTGGGTGACAGGATCTCCTAGAAAGAACGACCGATACGAGATGGAGATGCAGGGTCCAGAGTATCAGAGGTTGGCGCGGCGCTTCATCGAAGACGAGGTGAAGACGCAGATGCATTACCTTCGACATGATCCATATGTACGTATGGAAGCCATGGCGATCTATTATCAGAACTTGTCGCGCATGCTTCCTTACAAACCGTATCGGAAGAAAGGCACGCTGCTACCAAGCCAGAGTACTTACGACCTTCCGACGTGGAAGATGAAGAAAGCGATCTTTGCGGTAGGCCCTACTGGAAACGTGCGCCGGTCTGCAATTTTAAACAGACTCGGTATCGCCGAGAGGCTTTTGTCTTACTTCGATTTGCGTGATGCCGACCCTGCGGAGATTATTGCTTACGCGAAGTATGGGGCAGTGAAGGCGCCGCCGGCTCGAAGGACTCTGAAGTTTAAGAACATCCATCGCGAGGAGTATTGGAATCGTCGGAAGATCCAATTAGCTGACAGAGTGTTTCGTAGAGGTTCTACTCCTCCTTACATTGACCCCAAAGATGCCTATTGGCTAGAGCAGATAAAGGATAAACTTGATGAAGCGTGAGAGTCTACTAGGAGTCCTTTCTACTGTCGATCCCGCGTTGGCGGCGAACGATCTGATCCCGGTCCTGACCCACTACTGGTTTACGGGTAAGGCGGTAATGGCATACAACGATGTCGTCGCTATTGCAGCGCCGTACAAGACCGAGTTTAAAGGAGCGATCCGCGGATCACTTCTTGGCGGTGTCCTGAGCAAGCTCGCCGGCGACGATGTCTTGTTCACACAAGGGGACAACTCTATGGTTATCAAGTCGGGTCGGTCCCGGCTCGAGGTTCCTCTGTTGCCGCCTGATTCCTTCCTATTCACCTTTCCGAAGGTTGATGAGGACGACGCAATGTTGTCCCTCGATGAGGAAAGCAAGCCGGCTTTGATCCGAGCCTTTGACATTTGCCTGCAATCGCTCAGCCGGCGTGTATCTGAACCGCAGCGGCTGGGAATTACTGTTGTCCCTGAGTCGAAAAAGGCTCTTACGTTCTACAGCACTGATTCCGTAACGTTGTCTTCCGCTCCTGTTGCGGCCGACGGACATGGTCTTGAGAAGCACGTCACCATGTCCAAGTTGTTCTGCGAAAGTGCGCTCAAGTTGATGCAGCGCAAAGACGTGAAGGAAGTGAAGCTATACCTTGACGATGAGTACGCCCTCATGCTGTTTGACAACGGCGTCAAACTGTATGGCCGACTCATCGATGATCCTAATCCTCCGAAGTTCAAGGAGATCGTGGGGAACTATCTCCCGAAGGGCAAGGGCAACGGAATGGTCCCGGTTCCGGCCGGACTGTCGGCAGCACTAGAGCGCGCCTACCTTGTTGTGCATAAAGCGTTGGAGCCGGTAACGAAGCTTCGGGTGGCTGAGAATTCGAAAGGGAAGAGGCTCCTTCGTATTTCCTCGAAGTCCGAGACCGGTGAAGTTACGGAATCTGTCGAGATAGGCGATCATCCTGAGGTCAGCTTGAAGATTGACCTGGCACGTTTCCGCGAGTGCGATCTGACGAAGTTCGATAAGATTATTTTCGATGCCGGCTGTATCGTTCTCGCAAGCGGCCGTGATACGTATCACTTAGTCGCTGTCCAGGGCTGAGCGGTCGAGCTCAGCGAAAGACGGGCGTTCCTCGAGTCCGCTGCCCCTCGCTACCCGGATCGCGCTTCGCCCGTCTCTCGTCCAGATTCGCAGGATCATGAGGGTGGTGGGTACATGGGTCTTATTGGCTTCGTCGGATTAGAAACTTCACAGAAGAAATCTAAGCCTAGTGCTGCGAAGTATTCCAAGGAGATGTTGCACAAAGCGGAGTGCTCGGCATGTCCGTTGAACAGCCAAGTTGGTTTGAAGACCCCGCATATGAAGCCGACGGGCTCGGACACGCCAAAGGTGTACATCCTAGGAGAGGCTCCAGGCAAGGACGAAGATAGAACCGGAAAACACTTCATTGGCAAATCAGGTGAAGTGCTGCGCGACAGGATCCCGCCTAAGTGGAAGGACCAGATCCGTTGGAACAATGTAGTTCGAACTCGTCCGCCAAACAACAAGACACCGACATACATCGAGATTGAGTGCTGCCGGCCCAGCATCGTCCGTGACATCGAGAAGGCCAAGCCCAAAGCAATATTTGGTTTCGGGAACATCGCCCTAACCTGGGCAACGGGACTATCTGGCATCTCCCGCTGGTGCGGTCGGTACATGCCAGTCAAGATCGGCTTGCACGTCTGTTGGTACTTCCCGATGTACCATCCTTCTTTTATTGTTCGAGGTGGTGGAGGTCGCGGAGGTGACTCTGCTTACGCCTCCGAGGAAGAGTTCGCATTCGAGATTCAACTCAAGAAAGCATTCGAGCTTGTAGAAAAGCTGCCAAAGGCTCGAGTGCATTCACGAGAAGAGGCGCTGGCAGATATTCAGATTGTCGATGGTTCCAACGGCGACGACGATGTTCTGGATATCATTCGAACTTTGAAGCGGTTCGCGAAAGAAGATATCGTCGGGCTTGACTACGAGACGAATGGCCTCCGCCCCTTCAAAGAGGGATCGAAGATCCTAACGGTTGCTTTGAGTGGGGCTAAACTCACGTACGTATTTCCAATTCGACATAAACAGGCTCCCTGGACACCAAAACAACGCAAGCGGCTAGAAGCTGCCTTTGTTGAATTTCTCGAGACTTCGAACTGCGTAAAGGTTTCTCACAACCTTCCATTTGAGCTTGAATGGAGTGTGGAGAAATTTGGCGGAGAGACTCTGCGGAACGGTCGGTGGGGATGTTCGCAATCGCAGGCCTACATTCTCGACGAGCGCGCGGGATCGGGTGTCCTGAGTCTCGATGGCCTATGCCAGCAGTATTTTGGCATCTCCGTAAAATCGATCAATCCGATAGATCGAGCCAATCTCGATAATGCTCCGCTGCGCGATGTCCTGCTCTACAATGGTGTTGACTCGAAGTACCATCGGCTGTTGTACATTGTTCAATCCGCGAGGCTAGTCGCCGACGAACTCGTGGAGCAGTATCACCACAACCTCGAAAGAGTCGCCGCTCTTGTATTGATGCAAGTCAAGGGTGTTCCTGTCAATGCTCTGAAGGCTGCGACGTTTGATAAGAAGTACACAAAACAGATCGAGGTGATTGATAAGGATATTATCGAGTACCCTTCTGTTAAGACGTTCCAGAAGCGTTTTCAACGCCCGTTTAAACCGGGGTCCAACGATGACGTCAAGAAGTTGATGGTTGATGTACTTAAGCACGTAATCACTTCAGCTGATGAAGAGGCGATCAAAGGCCTAGGTGGCGAGGCCACGCTGATCTTGAAGCGCCGGAAGATTGCGAAGCTTCACTCAACTTATGTGTCGGCAGCATTGCCCGGTTCCCCCGTCTTGTTCGGCAATCGCTTCCACCCAATTGTATCTACTACGACTACGCGCACGTGGCGTACGTCTTCGGACTCTCCTAACTCACAGAACTGGCCGAAGTACGATGGCAAGGAGGTTCGTGAGATTGTCGAGCCCGGTGGCGACCTTGTTGTGGTCGCGTTTGACTTCGGCGGTATCCAAGCTCGAAATGTTGCGATGGAGTCAAAAGATAAGACTCTCGTCAAGTATTTCAAAGAGCGATATGATATTCATACGGACTGGATGGAACGGATCATTCGCAGACATCCGAAATGGGTCACTGAAGGAGCGAAGAAGTTAGCGACGGACAAGAAGCTCGCGAAGCACTATCGGCAGCAGTCCAAGAACAAGTTGGTGTTTCCGCTATTCTTCGGAGCGGGCGCCAGAACGACTTCTTCGGGGCTCGGTATTCCTGAATCGATCGGCCACGATCTCGGTCAAGAGTTCCGCGATGAATTTCCAGGCATCGCGAAGTGGCATAAGACTTTGCGAACCTTCTATCGCAAGAACGGATATGTAACAGGATTATCGGGGTTCCGGCGTCGCGCGCCAGTCGCCCCAACGGAGATTATCAACACCCCGATACAGTCAGATGAATCAGTGATTGTTCTCGATGCTCTGATACGCCTAGCCGACCTTGATGATGATCGATTCATTCCCGTATTCGAAATTCACGATGATTTGACATTCATCTGGCCGAAGAAAGATGTGGACCGTAATGCTGAGACTGTGATCACCATTATGCTAGATTCGTCATATGATTGGGTCAAGATAGTCCCGATGAGCGTTGAGATGTCAGTTGGTACAAATTGGGCAAACCTAGAACACGTCGGAGAATACTTCTCTGACGAGTGGAATGGCCGCATCGCTGTATAGGAGAGGACCATGTCGTTAGACGATAAGTTAGGCATGGACGAGTTTCTTACTAAGATAGCAACGAAGAATTATCGTGTTAACAACTTCTATCAAGCTAACGAGGGTACGTGGTTTATCTCCGTTGGGTTGAACGGTAACTACTATTACGGTCGTGATAAGGATCTCGGCATCTGTCTACGCCAAGCTTGGCGGCAGGTATCGGGTGAGGGTCGAGCTTGGGTGAGTTACGAGGATTTGATTAAGAATCCTAACAAGATGATTACGAAGAAGAAACCATTGCCTCGAGTTCGGATGAACACTCGAGTTAGGCTACGGGGATAAGATGACACAATCATTGCCTGTTAAGTATCGCCCGGCATCCTTTGAAGAGGTTGTTGGGCACAAGGTTATTTTGAAGTCTATCGAGAGCGTAATCAAACGGAAGTCCTCCAGAACCTTCTTGTTCCACGGACCCTCAGGAACAGGTAAGACGACTCTGGCGCGTATCATTGCCGCTGAGGTTGGTTGTCTTCCTGAATACATCCTCGAGGTTGACGCCGCGACGAATACGGGCGTAGAAAACATTCGTGATATTCAGGAGACGCTTCGCTACCTTCCGATGGGAAACAGCAAGAAAGCGATCATCCTCGATGAGGCGCACATGCTGACGAAGTCGGCGTGGAACTCACTTCTGAAGGTTACTGAGAATCCTCCTCCGCATGTGTACTGGTTCCTCTGCACAACTGAGCTCGACAAGGTTCCGGCGACGATCAAGACGCGTTGTAGTGCGTTTGGTCTCAGCCTGCTGTCATCTGATCAGCTGAAGATCGTTGTCAAGCGGGTGATCAAAGCGGAGAAGATGAAGGTCTCTGATGACGTGCTCGAAGTCATCATTTCTGAGGCTCGCGGCTCTCCGCGCCAGGCGATCGTGAATCTCGACCTGTGTGCTGAGTCCGAGACGAAGAAGCAGGCTGCTGAGATCCTGAAGTCGGCGATCGCCTCTGACGCGACGATTGAGCTTTGCCGCTTCCTCGTAGGTTCTGGAGGATCATGGGCAAAGGCAATGGAGATCGTCAGTCGTCTCAAGGAAGAGAATCCCGAGTCTGTTCGCATCATCATGTGCAACTACGTCGCCGCTGTTCTGAAAGGTGCGAAATCAGATAAGGATGCTGCTCGACTGCTGGCCATCCTTGAAGCGTTTGAGGGGTACTATAATCCTTCAGAGAAGATGGCTCCGCTACTCCTGTCATTAGGTCGTGTGCTGCTTCAGTAGTTTCTCCGCAGTGATATGTAATATGTGAGAGGTAGCGCCATGGCAAGACGGCCGAAGGTATCTGAGTTGGGTTTCGAGTTTCGGATGCCGATTGTGAGTACGGAGCACGTTGAATTTATTGAGGAGCACGAGGACGGTCTTCAGATCGATGAGCACGGTTTGGAGGAGGCTCTTCAGCTTCAGGTTACTTCTTATTATGCTGTGTCGAAGCAACTCAGTCTCGAGGTATCGAGACGCGATGCTGCTAAGCAGTATTTGAAATCGGTCGAGGCTCGTGTCGATTCTAAGATACGGCGTAAGGCGAAGGACGATGGTGAGAAGATCACTGAACCAGGAGTTGAGGCTCGCAGGATTTCTGATGAAGAAGTTCTTGCAGCCACTCATATTCTTATGGATGCGGAAGCGCGAGTGAGAGATATCACCGCGCTGAAGGACGCCTACACACAACGCTCGTATGTGTTGAAGGACATGGTGTCGTTATGGATCTCCAACTACTATGGAGGTTCGGAAGATGAGCGGGCCAACAGGACCGTTCGGAATAGTAAGGCGGAGACCACAAAGCAAGCGACTAGAGAACGTCTTCGTCGTCAATAGCGTTAACTGTAAGGAGAAGTAGCATGGCCGTGAAAGACAAGAAGAAGAAAAAGAAGGGCAGTGGTTTTGCGTACAAGGCCACAAGTCCCGAACGCCTGAAGCGCCAGGCTGAGCAGACTGGGAGTCGTTTCGACGGCATCCTGAAAAACGGCGTTGAGCTGTTCAAGTTTAAGCCTGGCGACAACACCTTCCGCATCCTCCCGCCGACTTGGGACAACGCGGAATACTACGGCCTGGAAGTTTTCGTGCATCCTTTCGTTGGCGCCAACAACGGCACGTACCTGTGCCTGGCGCATATGAAGAAGCAGAAGTGCCCGATCTGCGACGCCGCCAAGGATGCTCGCGATGTCGGCGACAAGGAGGAGGCTGCTGAACTTTCGGCAAAGCAGCGTTACCTTTTCTGGGTCCTCGATCGTGACGATGAGGGCACCGGTCCGAAGATCGCCGATCTCAGTTGGTCGATGGATCAAGCGGTCGCAGCCTTGTGTACGCACAAGCGGTCGGGGAAGGTAATTGCCATCGATCATCCCGATGATGGTCGCGACGTTACAATCCAGAAGCGCGGGCAGGGAATCAACACGAAATATTTCGGACATAGGATTGACAGCGATCCCAGCCCGATCTCCGACGATGAGGATCAGCAGGATTCGATCCTCGAGGAGATTCGTGAGAACCCCCTCCCTGACATTCTGCACTACTATACGGCGGATTACCTCAAGGGTGTGATCTCTGGCACGGTCTCGGAAGACGACGAGAACGAGGAGGAGGAAGACGACGAGCCGAAGAAGAAAAAGAAGGGCGGCAAGGTAAAGGACGAGCCCAAGAAGAAAAAGAAGTCCCGTGACGAGGACGAAGACGAAGACGAGGATCCTGACGAGGAAGACGACGAGCCGAAGAAGAAAAAGAAGTCGTCCAAGCGGCGTGATGATGACGATGAAGACGAGGATCCCTTCGAGGATGAGGATCCCGATGAGGATGATGACGAGGACGAGAAACCCAAGAAGAAGTCATCTTCCAAGAAGGACGACAAAAAGAAGAAGCGTCGCGATGACGACGATGACGACGACGAGAATGAAGAAGATGAGGATGAGCAGCCTAAGAAGAAGGCTGGCAAAGCTTCCTCTAAAAAGTCTTCTCGCGATGACGACGATGACGACGATGATGATGAGGATAACGAGGAAGAAGAGGAAGACGAGCGTCCTAAGAAGAAATCCTCTTCTAAGGAGAGTTCAAGCTCTGGAGGAAAGTCGGCACGCGCGAAGAGATTCGGGCGTTAGGATGTGATCTAAGCAGTCTCGGGGGGATTCGTTCTCCTCGGGACTTTTTGCACACAGGAGTGGGTATGAATGGTAAAACGCGAACGCTTATTGAAGGAGCGGGTGGAGGGAGCTGGTTCGTATTTTTCAGCTCCCAAAACTGATCTATCCTTCATACCAACAGGATCCAAGCTGTTGGACTTGGCTCTAGGTGGCGGATGGGTAGAAAACCGTATCGCCAACATCGTGGGAGATAAGGCTACTGGGAAGAGTTTACTTTGTATTGAGGCTTGCGCTAATTTTGTCGCGAAGCACGACCGAGGGCAAATCAAGTATCGTGAATGCGAAGCTGCATTCGATCCCGGGTATGCCGAGGCGTTGGGAATGCCTCTGGATCGTGTCGATTTCGGAGCCTCGTTCGATACAGTAGAAGATCTGTTCGTGGACCTTACTGCTGTAGTTGATAAAGCCAAGGTACCGACGCTGTATATTGTGGACTCGCTGGACTCGCTTTCGGACAAAGCAGAGATGGACCGGGGTCTCGATGAAGGATCGTACGGGACTGGCAAAGCGAAGATGATGTCGCAGATCTTTCGCAGGCTTGTTCGGAAGATGCAGGACTCCAAGGTGACGCTCATTATCGTGTCGCAGGTTCGTGACAACATCGGAGTTACCTTCGGCAGGAAGACGACCCGGTCCGGCGGTCGCGCACTTGATTTCTACTCCAGCCAGACGATATTCCTTGCGCAGCGGGGGACAATCAAGAAGACGATAAAAGGTGTTGAGCGTCCGATCGGAATTGCGTTGCGGGTTAAGGTTGATAAGAACAAAGTCAGCCTGCCTTATCGAGAAGCTGACTTCGAAGTCTCGTTCGGGTACGGCATTGACGATGTACCATCGTGCGTAGAATGGTTGAAGGCTGTGAAGGCCCTCGACCTTATTGGCGTTGAGAAGGAGGGAATCAAAGGATACCTGAAGTCGCTCGACCAGATGGGCGATCGTGAGTATCGTGCAGAAGTTAAGAAGCTGCATACGGTAGTCACCGACCGCTGGTACGACATCGAGAGTTCGTTCATGCCAACGAGGAAAAAATACAAGAGGTAATCTACAGATAAGATGCGCAAGCGTAAGAAAGCTCAGACAGGCGATCAACCTGATTTCATACTGAAGATGAAATCGAGAGATCGCAAGAAAAAAGGTGCTGTCAGGATCGGCGCAGGCTGGCTGAACAGCGCAGGTGGAATCGGGATTAAATTCAACATGGGTGTTGTGCTTAGTTACCGAGATAACGAAGATTACATCTTTACTCTGTGGCCGGAAGAGGAAGAGTTCTCAGAGGATGAAGATGATGAGGAGATTGGATTCTAATGGTCACCTTCACAGATCCACTTCGACCCCCGGTAGGCGCCACTCTTGAAACCCTTCGACTTAACGCGACCTGGGCGGTTGTCAAGAAACGTGATGAAGATCCTGAGCATACAGGGTATCCTCGTCTATCATTCATCAGTACCGCAGCCGCGGAAAAAGTAGGAATCAAGTTCTCAGAGAGTTCCTACAAGATGGCGTGGGACGTTGAGAGGCATGGGCTCTGGCTTCGCATTATGCCTACGAAGAAGCTCGCGCTTGGATCTGCTGCGAAGTTTGCTCTCGAGAAGAAACAGACCCGATGCAACTTCAACAAAATGACAGGATTGTTCAAACACATGGGAACAGAGATGCACTACGTCGACGTTGAGATCTGGACGTTTACGAAGGCCAGGAAGACGATCTTCTGGCTCTTTGCTCCGATGAAGCATGCGGAGAGTGTCGGGCAGTTCAAAGGAACACGGCTCACGGAGTAACCCCTATCGCTCTCCGCGAATCTGGCTCAATCGCTCGCGGAAGCGGTATTGTCGGTATGGTAGCAGCGGCGAGCGCGACTCGCCAGTCATTCGCGGAGATTCGTAGGGTCATATGGCTATTCAGCAAAAAGGATCACAGTTCGAGCGTGAGATTTGCGTCAAGATGTCTGAGTGGGTTACCGGTGGACAGAAGCAAGACGTCTTTTGGCGCAATTCCATGTCAGGCGGTCGAGCTACAGTATTCAAGAAGAAGGGTTCACTCTTTCGACAATCGGGAGACATCTGTGCGATAGCTCCAGAAGGTCATGCCCTAACTGATACTTACTACTTCGAGCTGAAACACTATAAGAATCTAGATTTCGCACCCTTCCTAGTCAAGGGGAAGGGCGTGTTGACTGAATTCTGGCGTCGTACAATAGTCGAAGCCAATACGTACAGACTCATCCCAATCTTGATCGTGAAGCAGAATCGGATGCCAATCTTATGGATTTCGCAGATCGGGCAGACACCCTTGCACTGGACTCGGAATTCGCGCAGTTGGCGGCTTGAGGTCGTACATCGAAAATGTATGATCTATCGTTTTCAAGATATCATGGCCTCAGATTACGTTGTTACGCCTAGGGCAAAGAATACGCGAATTAGGTTGTAGTAATTCGTATTCATATGTTATCGATATCAACCACCTAAGTTAGGAATTAGCTATGAGATACAGCACATCTATTGCGATTGCCAAGACCAACCTCGACTGTGCGATCTTCGATATTGATGGCGTACTTGCGGACTGTACGCATCGATTGCACTTTATTGATCGCCCTACTCCTGATTGGGAAAGTTTCTTTTCTGCTGTTGATGGTGATACTCCGATTCACCACAACTTGAAGTTGATGCGCGCTTTATCGGATGCGGGAATTTATATCGCGCTACTTACGGGTCGTAATGAGCGTACGCGTACGTTGACTAATGCATGGTTTGCGGAGGCTCAGTGTAAGCTGGGTGAGGGCTACGATGATTTGTTGATGCGGTTTGCCGGTGACTACCGACCCGATTACGTCATCAAGCGCGAGATGTTGAATGAGTTACGGGCCAAAGGTTTGAACGTCTTCATGGCTTTCGACGATCGCCAAATCGTGGTCGATATGTTTACCGAAGAGGGTGTGCCGTGTCATTTGATCAAGGCCCCCGATGCCAAGAAGATGGAGCTGGTGAAACATTATGAAAAAGCTGCCGAAGGCTCCGGGGAAGCGAATCCTCCGGAAGCGGAAACACAAAGTTCTTGTTGATATCAGATTCGGTCAGCCCGTGACCGGTAGAACCGCAGTAGCACAGGTCCAGCGAATCCTGGACCTGTTTGTGGTTCAGGGACAACAGTTCGTAGTAGATCGTGCTGAAGCTCGTACTACTGACGGGACGCGACGTCCGCAGATTTGTACTACATGCAGGCGAGACACACTGGCGCCCATGTTCGACGGCTGCATGACGAATAACTGTCCACGAGGATTTAAGCCGTGTATGTAGATCCATTCGATAGATCCTGTAATGCCCTTGTCGCGTTGTTGGTTCCCTACTTGTCAAAGGCGAAAGATGTAGAAGCAGTTCGCCGCGATCGCTCGGACATTCGAGATGACATTGAGGCTCTACATGAGGAACCCTATCTATTCTGTCTGGAGGTGGGGATCAGGATGCTCGGCGAGTATCTAGATGCCATGGGAGGTCTACCTGTGATGATAGCAGCACGCGATTGTGCTCTCGATAGATTTAAGGTGACTAACATCCCTCCTAGGCTGATTACCGAAGTTCTTGATAGGAAATGGGCTGGCATCGGAAAGTGGAGAGCATGAGCGTACTGATAACTGCTGATTTGCACTTCAGCGACAATCCTCGCGATGCCTATCGTTTTCTGATCACCCAGACCCTTATCAATTTAATCAATAAGTACGACGTCAAGCATCTGTTGATTCTCGGTGATTTGACTGAACAGAAAGATAACCACGGAGCCTGGCTTACCAATAACATCGTGGCTGAGATGGTCGCTCTCGCCTCGTGGTGTCCGATTACAATTCTGCGTGGGAACCATGACGGTGTTGATCCCACGCTTCCCTTCTTTGGTTTTCTTAGAATCTTTTCCAACATCAGTTTTGTCGTCAATCCTTCTGAGAAAGAAATCCCCGGAATTGGTCAATGCCTGTTCCTTCCTCATTCGACAAACTACAAAGAAGATTGGGGAATGATCAATCTGAAGGACACCAAGTACGATTACATCTTCGCGCACAATACATTCAAGGGAGCATCGGGTCAGCATCGAGAATTGGATGGTATCCCCACTGATATCTTCAACTCGTACACGAACGTCATCGCGGGTGATGTTCATGTCCCGCATACAATCGGCCCGATTACCTATACAGGATCTCCGTATCTGATCGACTTCGGCGATGACTTCCGTCCGCGTATGCTGCTCATTGATTCTGAGACACTCAAGCGAAAGAGCATCACCGTTCCTGGTCCTCAGAAGCGATTGGTAGAATGTAGTATTTCCAAAGGCAAGACCATCTGGCCGGAGCAGACTCTGAACGCAGGTGATATCCTTAAGGTTCGAGTTGCTGTGACCTCAGAGCAGTACGCTAGATGGGCGGCAATCAAGACAGAAATACAGCAATGGGGGCATACGCATGGATACATCATTTACGCGATACAGGCGGTTGCGGATAAAGCTGTGTCTCGAAAAGTAGACACAGTACAGCGATCGCGTTTGTCTGATGTAGAAGTACTGGAGTCGTATGGAAGTCAGCGCAACCTTGAATCCAGGTTGTTGGTTCGAGGTAAGAAACTCATGGAGAAGGTGAAGTAGGATGACTGCAAGAGATTTGGGCGAAAAGGAATTCGATGTATTGATTGACGAATTGATTGCAGAAGCAGAAACTGCCTCACTCATGCAACAGGCGGCTATTCACCTTCAGATTACCGATTTATATCGTGAGCGGTACGGAAGTAAGTAGTAATGAAAATCCAGTTTCAACACATCGCGATCCGGAACTTTAGGAGCTTTGTTGGCAATACTCAGAACCTAGACCTTGCAGCTCTACCGCTAGGAGTATGTTTCCTTCGAGGTGAGAACGATGTCGAGGAAAGCCTCGGCGCAAATGGATCGGGGAAGACTTCTATCTGGAACGCCTTGTCGTGGTGTTTGTTCGGCAAGACACCTGATGGTCTGCGCAACCCTGATATCGCTCCATGGGGGTTGACGGCATCTCCTAAAGTTACTGTCGCGGTGAATGTTGATGATGTGCTCTACAAGATCAAGCGAACAGCGGCTCCAAATACGTTGCGCATCAACGATAAAGATGCGAACCAAGAAAAAGTAGAACGACTCATAGGACTCAACTTCGAGACGTTCACGCACACGGTTCTGTTCGGTCAGGACCGTGATTTGTTTTTTGATTTGTCCGCAAGCGACAAGCTCGGACTCTTCACTGATGCGCTCGATTTGAATAGGTGGGACGAGCGGTCCCAGCATGCTTCTACAGAAGTTCGTACTCTGGAGATGAAACAAGTAGCAGCCGACCGCGACCTTGTTGCCGCGAAAGCTCAGATTACTCGAACCAAGGAGTTGTTGGATCGAGCCCAGAAGGAATCTTCTGAGTTCGAGGAGAATCGTCTCGCGGACCTAGACAAGTTGAAAAGCGAGATAAAGAAGCTCGCAGCCGCAAATGATTCCGCTGTCGCGAAGCGGGGAACGGCCACGCTTATCGAGGATGGTGCTCTTACTGAGAAGGATGCATTAGATAAGCAGTTCCGTGATCTGTACGACGAGCTGTTTAAACTTCGCGATAAACTTTCCACAGGCGAAGCACAAGTCGAACAGATTCGGCGACGCGTAGTCGAACTGAAGAAAGAAATTGATGGGTTGGGTGAGATGGATGACTGTCCTACGTGCGGTCAGTCGCTCGAAGGCACCTCGCTTCTAGAGCATAAGAAGAAGTTGAAAGCGAAGGTTCGCAAACTCATTCAGGACTCGCACGATCTGGATCTCCAGACTCTTGAGAAGAAGTACAACGCGCAAGACAAGAAAGTTGAAAGAGTACGCCCAGCTCTAGAAGAAAAAGAAGCGACTGCGAAGAAGGCTCGATCCGAGATCGATATGTGGGACATCCGTCTTCGTGAGATCCAGGTTAATCTACTTTCGAAGAAGCGCGAAGCTGCGCGACTGGAGGCTGACACCAATCCTTATCATGACCAGGTTGGTGGGTTCAAGAAGGATCTGAAGAAACAGAAGATGGTAGCCACCGACCTTGAACAGGAGATTGAGAAACGAGCCGCACGACTTGAGCGCACCAAGTTCTGGATTAGAGGTTTCAAGGATGTGCGTCTATTTATCCTGCAGGAGATTCTTACTGAATTACAACTGGCGACGAATTCAATGCTCGGTGACGTAGGTCTGCATGATTGGTCTATTGAGTACGATGTAGAGCAGGAGACGAAGTCGGGGACGACAAAGCGTGGTCTCGTTGTTAAGGTGCTCTCGCCGTATAATACAACACCAGTACGATGGGAATGCTGGTCTGGGGGAGAACGACAGCGCTTACGGCTTGTTGGGGCGATGGCGTTATCTGAGGTGCTGCTCTCATACGCCTCTGTATCTGTCAACCTAGAGATCTTCGATGAGCCTACGCGTAGTTTGTCCGAAGGTGGTGTGAGAGATTTGTGTGAGTTCTTACACACTCGGGCCCGTGATCTCCAGAAGCAGATTTGGTACACCGATCACCACACAACGGAGAGCTCATTGTTTTCTGCTGTTGTAACTGTGCGTAAAACCGTTGACTGTGGATCACAAATTTTTACCACTTGACCTATGGTAAAATTGCCGCTAATCCTTGCGTTGGCTCTCGAAGGGAGAGTGGCAAAATCTTAGGAAGGAGAAAGTTTATGATTATCGTACTCTGGCTTGCTGTCTCGATCCTGTGCGCCTTTGTTGCAGCGCAGAAGAATCGTAATGCATTTGTTTGGTTCCTGATCGCGATCTTCCTTACGCCTATCCTGGCGTTGCTGGCGTTGTGTGCTGTTCCGGACGTGGATGTCGTCGCAGGTGTCGTTGCTGAACCCGTCATAGATGTTACGCCGTCGGATCGGCTTTCCCCGTATATGCAGGCCTTACTAAATCGCGGTTGACTATTTAGTATTGCATCAAGTATAGTTACTATGAATACTTGTAGTTGTAGTTGTATATTCTAAGCATTTGTGTTTGTCGTAGACTTCATAAGTAGAATTTTGAACTTGACCTGTGGCTTATTTAAGTTCTATAAGAAATTGCAGTGCTTCGTCTATGTAGCGTTAGGAGACTCCGATGGCGTTAGTGATGACGTATGATCCCGTTGACTCGCGTGCAATGATGTACCAAGCCAGCTTCCACTCGCGTATGTTGATGTCGTGTCTTCGCACGGTAATACTACAATCGTTCATGAGTGCCGCGAACGTCGTCCTCGGCGGCATCGATTCTACGGTTTATGCCACTCTGCAAATCTCCGATCGCGTTTATGATTTCTTTATGCGTCCGTCTGTGAAACACATTCGTCTGCCGGCGAGGTTGCAGTATCATCTGGCGATGATTTGGCGGTTCTGGCCGACGCTGGCTTCTCGATTTGTATTTGTGTTCTGCTGGTCATTCGTGTTTCAGTTCGCGTTTCAGTTCGCGTTTCAGTTCGCGCGCCTGGCCGGCTACATCTAGTTTGTTCTGCGTATTGTTGAAACACTAAATAGTGGGGGATTGTATGAAGCTGTTTTCCGTCGCCTTCCTTGTCCTGTTTCCGTTGGCGACGATGGTCACCGCTGAGGTACTCGAACCTTTTGAGTATTGCGAGTGTGAGTCAGAGGGCCAGCTCCCCTTGACTACTATCGTCGGTGACAAGAAAGCTCGTGATGCTGCTCTGCGTCCTGGCGACTGCGATGAAGATGATTTGCTGCGTCCGCAGTATGCTTCTGGCGTAGAACACGTCGAGCCTCGGGGTTGGGATTGTAAACGGGAAGAGGATATAGAACAGTAGACTACGGAGGTGGGGTGGTCCTACTTCTGAAATAATCTGGGAATTGGGGAATACAATGAGATACGTTCTACGTGCAGCCATCGTTCTATCGATGGGTATGTTCATTCCACACGGGGCCTCGGCCGCTGACATTACCTCGAAGTCGAGATACGAAGCACCGCTGTCGGCCTATGCGGTCGAACCCGCTACCAAGAGCTGGACTGGTTTCTACATCGGTGTCGAGGCGGGCGGTGGCGCCGGCATCTTTGAAGCGATTCGCAATGTCGAGAACGGCGTCGACTATCAGAAGTTTGACGGCGAGGTGGCTGTCGGCGATCCCATCCGTGTGCTGACTGACTCGCGCCAGGACAAACTCGATCTCGGCCTCGAAGGATTCTTCGGCGGCGGCAACATCGGAGCTAAACAACAGCTTGGCTCGACTTTCGTCATCGGCGTCGATGCCTACTTCGACTTCGGCAAGTTCAAGGGATCCGACTCTTACAGCCGGCAGGTTGTGCTGAATACATCGAACTTCGGATTCGAAGATGATTTTCAGCTCGGCGAAGAGCGTGGCACTCTGTCGGTCGAGCGGGAGTGGAGCGCTGGCGTTGACTTTACGCCCGGCGCCCTTGTTACTCCGAACACGCTGGTCTATGGCATCATCGGCGCCAACTGGGGTCGGTTCAATGCCAAAGGCAATTCTGATCTGACGTTGATCGAAGGCATCATTCAGCCGTATCCGGGGTCGTCTTTCAATAAGGATGAGACGCTGGTCGGCCTGAAACTCGGCATTGGTATCCAGACTCGTTTCGGCGAAGATAAGCGCTGGTCGGTTGGCTTGGAAGGTTACCACATCGGTTACGAAGAGCTGAAGATTGGTTCTTCCCGGCGTGGAAATCCCATCATTGATGGCAATGAGGTTGGCGGTGATGTGCTCACCACTACCACTTCCGATCAGGTCAGCGGCGATCCGAGCCTCTGGGAAGTGAAAGCGAAGTTGATCTACCAGATCTACTAATACGCCTCGGCTGGCGCCCCCGCTCCAGCTCGGTTGTATTCCCCGGCTAGGTTCCCTCTCTCTCTCCCTCTCCCCTAGCCGGGGCTTTTTCTTTCGAGCGGCCCCGCAGGGGGATATCCTAGACTGCAATATACGGTTGGCCAGAAGCATAGACCGGTGATGCTCATAGGGAATCTGGCAGTTCAAAGCTGCCTCCGCTCTCCCACCCACCCAGGAGACGAGTATGAGTGCAATCGACGATGAGGGCGTGCTCGGTAGACTCGCCGAGATTCCCCAGGATCCCGAAGGCTATGTCTTCGATAGGATCGAGAATCCCAACCCGCAGCGCTTGTATGTTTGCCGGTTCACGATCCCCGAATTCACGAGTCTGTGTCCGAAGACCGGACAACCTGACTTCGCGACGATCGTCCTCGATTACATTCCCAGGAAATATCTGGTCGAGTCGAAGTCATTGAAGCTCTACATGTTCAGCTTTAGGAACCACGGCGCCTACCACGAGGCTGTCGTGAACCAAATCGGCGAGACCTTGGCTGAGATCCTCAACCCGGTTTGGATGCGTGTCGCGGGGATTTTCAATGCTCGCGGTGGCATCCCGATTGACGTCTGGTTCTATCACGGTCGCGTACCCAGCGAGCTGTCCGTCCACGATATTCCAGCAATGCCGCAGCCTGCGTTCCGCGGCCGGTAGGGGCATCCAGGAATGGAAGAGGTCGACTTCGTTACACGCCTGTTTCGGGTTGTTGCAACGGTTACCGTCGCAGCCATGTATTTCACACCAACCCTTATCGCTGTAGAGTGGAACCCGCGTAGCAGTCGTAAGATATTTCTACTCAATTTATTTCTTGGGTGGACTGTCGTGGGTTGGGTTGTCGCCTTAGTGCGGGCGCTGCGGCGTTAGGATTGATTGTAGTGTTACTGCTCACAGATAGCTCTAGCGGGTAACTCCCTAGAGCTTTTTTTACTATCTGTACGATATTGGTGAAGTAATTTGCTCTAAGAAGTGGTTGCGGGCCTTCGAAACCGAGGGTATATTGGAGAGAGCCGATTGTTCTAGTTTATGTATGACTGAAACGAAACCGAGTGCGAGACGTGGACCACGACGTCCACGAGCGACTGGCGAGATCCCGGTCCGCTACCCTACCTAAGGGCCCGGGCGTTTCGTGAGTCATTCGCAGAAATTCTGGCGATGAACCCATGCCACAACGCGACTCCATCGATAAGATCGTGAATTCATATTTCGCGTGCGTCACCGCGGAACCTTTTACCTACAACGGAGAAAGGTTTGAGCCTAAGCGTCTGCGCGTTAGTCCTTACATCTTCCGCGGTTACACCTGTCCAGCTGCCTGCGCAGCTTGTTGTGGCCGCTTCTCGCTTGATTATCTTCCCAAGCCTCTCGAAGCTCATCCGTATCGGCTCACCAAACGTACTGTTGAGTTCAACGGTAACAGCATCTTGATCTACTCCGATGCGCAGGACGACCACACCAATCACCATTGTCGGAATGTCAAGGACGATGGCCGATGCGACATTCATGGTGAGCATCCCTTTTCTTGCGACTTCGAATTGATTCGTTTCCTTCGCTATTCAAGCGCTGCTCATTCGAATATTCTTACTCAGAAGTTGTACGGCCGCGCACATGCGATGCTTCAGGTTGATGGCGAGACTCGTGGGGCCAAGTGCGAGATGCTTCCCTCTACAGATGAGACCGCGAAAGATGTCGCTCGGAAGCTGAAGCGATTGAAAATGTGGTGCGAGCATTTCAATCTAAAACATAAGGTTGATGCAATCATCGCGTACGTAGAATCATATCCACGAATTACACCTCTGGATGTCTGACTCGACGAAAGAAAAGCAATAGGAGAAGATGTATGGCTAAGGAAGATGTAATGCTCGTTAGTGAGAAAGAGATTGATCGCTATCTTCTCGGTCAAGGGGTTTCTGTTTCCGTCCCCGGAGTAGATTCACCATCTGATACGTTAACTTTATTTCTTATAAAGAGGAAAATAAAAACGGAGGGATGGTCGGAAGGGCGGAAATCTATCGCCGTGCAACAGCTGATGTTCAAGGACGCTGGAGCAGCCCCAGGAACCATCGACGGACTCGTCGGCCCAGGCACGCGCAATGCGCTTGAGCAGTGGCAGAATCTCATTCGCGATGTCGAGGTTTCAAAGAAGGTCGTCAAGGCGATCGGCATGAGTTCCTGGCCTCGCGAGAAAGATGTCGAGAAGTTCTACGGGAAAGCAGGAACCGGACTCATTATGATGGACCTGCCCTACCCGATGAAGATCGCCTGGGATCTCGATGAGGTGGTCACTAAAATCACGATCCACGGGAAATGTGCAGACTCAGCTCATCGTGTTCTTACAAAGGCACTTGCGCACTACGGCTTGCCAGCCTTGAAACGACTCGGGCTTGATCTGTTCGGAGGCTGCATTGCAAATCCACCAAGGTTTAAGCGGGGTAGCAAATCATCTCCTTCGACGCATAACTACGGAATTGCGATTGATTTTGATCCCGAAAGGAACCAGTTGCGTTGGGGACGCGATCGCGCGAACCTCGCGAAGCCATCTGCTATGAAGTGGTGGGAGATGTGGGAAGAGGAAGGTTGGATCTCGCTCGGACGCGAACGCAATTATGACTGGATGCACATACAGGCGGCAAATCTATGACTGGCGGGATGTTCGACGGCATCGGCACGGTTGTTATCTTTTACGCGATCGTGCTGCTCGGTATTGGGTTCGTCCTAGGCCTGCTGATTTTCTAACAGTAATCCTGAGAAAGTACGATGGAAATCACTGTCCACTCAAAAGATTCCGGAACGATTATCTTCCCGCCTAACGTCTATGCCTACTGCGGACTCGGCAGGACTGCGCAGTCGATCACCAACTACCTTGTTGACCACGTTGATCGGATTAGCGTTCGATACGCGTCAATGAAGGAGTATTTCGAGTATTTCAGACCAACATCCGTGCTCGATGTTGGCTGCGGCTTCGCTGTTATTGATGTGCTACTTGCAAGGTTTGGCGGTGTACACACAATACACCTTCTCGACGGTGACGGTACTGGTAAGCAAAGTCACTCATTCGATCCCAAGTCGAGACCTTGGTACAACGTTGAGATCGGGCATGGTGTCGTCGCTGCAAACGTTCCAAATGTTCAGGGTGGTGTTCAATCATTTGCGCACACTTCTTTTCCAACGGACATCAAGGTTGATCTGATCATCTCAACTCGGGCATGGGGACATCACTTCCCTGTTGAGATGTATGTGGAACAGGCAAAGGCAATCCTGAGTACAACCGGCAGCGTTATTCTTGATATCCGCAGGAATACGAATGGAAAAGAAAAGATGCTGGAGGCCGGATTCCTTGTAGACCAGGAGCTTCCATCGTTTTCGGAGAAGTGTTCACGATTCATTTTCGTTCGATAGGGTGGGTATGATGCAACTGATTTCAAATGAGTATCGGAAACTCTGTGAGGATATGCATGATGCTGCTCCTTGGGGAACTAAAGGCTATCGATACATCGAGGAGTTCTTGCCGTATTGTCGTAAATTAGGGTGTACTAACATTCTCGATTACGGATGTGGGCGCGGTACAATAAAACAACATCTCGCTGAACTTTATCCAGAGATTGACGTTGTTGGGTACGACCCAGGAATTATTGAGTATGCAGATCTTCCTACTGCTATGCAATTTGTGGTTTGCACCGATGTGATGGAACACGTCGAAGAGCAGTTTGTACCTGCTACCTTAGCCAAGATTTGTGAACTCACTCAGGTGGGCGCGTATTTCTGCATAGCTCTCACGAAAGCTAAACGAAATCTACCTGATGGGAGAAACGCACACATCACACTAAAATCAGGTGAGTGGTGGGTGCGTGAAATCAATAGATTACCATGGAGTGTTGTAAGACAAAATATAGGTAAGAAGAGTCTAAGGTTGTGGCTTAGGAAGGTGTAGTACATCATGAAACAGTTGCCTTCCGGTTTTTGGGTTCCTGGGGAAATCTACGGTAACTCCTTTTTTAAGGGTATCACGAAAAGAGGTTTGCCCTCGTATTGTGAACCTGAAGTTAAGGCGTGCCTAGCGTTTCTGGATCCGTCTCGGCGGAGTTTTGCTATTGATGGCGGGGCTTACGTTGGAACTTGGTCGATGCATTTGATTCAGCATTTTAAACATGTTCTGGCTTTTGAACCGATTGAGCAGAATGTTAGTTGTTACAAAAAGAATATGGAGTTTATTCAACGACCGAAGCGACACTCTTGGGAGATTGAAACAACAGCCCTTAGTGAGACCTCAGGTACCGGAGTTCTTTTAGATATCGGTAAGGAATACGGCCATAGATTTGATACGTATGGTCGACATCAAGTTATTAATACACTTCCTACCCTAACTCGATCTCTAGATAGTTACGGTGTTCAAGCTTTGGATTTGCTAAAACTTGATGTTGAGGGTCATGAATGCTGGGTGCTGCAAGGAGCATCTTCTACTTTATTGAAGTTTAAACCCGTAGTAATTATTGAGGAGAAATTAGACCCGAAGAAGCGCGCTACTAAACTACTGTTGGACTTAGGTATGCGTAATGTTTGGCGTAGTAGAAAACATGATTACCTATTCGCTTGGTAAAGACGAGGAGAACGACGTATGACAATTCCTTATACAAAGTTTGAGTTGGGCAATAAGTTGTTTACCGTTGAGTGGGAACTTGATCCTACTCAATCAGGTGTGCAGACTGGAGCGCCGTTCGAGGTGGAGGATTGTGAGCTTCTAAGTATTCACGCGTTATCGAATGACGGCGTGCAGTGCGAACTTTTGGTAAGCAACTATTCACAAGCTCCGACTGCGGGAGTAGCGTTGGCTCTAGCTATTCCTGGACAGATTTTGATTCCTTATGCGAATACACCTAATCCCATGCCTCCGCCCATGCGTTGGTATTGGCCCATTGTTGTGGAGTTTCCCTCGGCCACGATTTCCTCTAAAATCTGTTTGTTGTTTAGGGAGGTGGAGTAGTCGTAGTTGTACTGAAGTAGTAGCTGAAAAGGAGAAGTGCAGATGTTGTTGAACAATACAATTCGCGCGTTGATTCGTCAGGGCGCCACGACGAAGTTGGTTCGGTTGCTTCCGAACGAGAGTACAGGGACAGCGCGGGCCGCTCTGATTCGTAACATCATGCGGCGCAAGCGGAAGACTGTTCTCGCAGCCTGGCCGACCTCGTAAACTTTAATCGGGACTAGGAAGTAAGCAATGGCAATAATCGATGTTCCAGATGCGATAGATTTTCTGCTATCAGGTGTTGATGCCTGTAGTGCAAAGAAGACGGCAATTGACGTTGGTGCCTATGTCGGGGAATGCACGACACATCTGTCAAGACGCTTCGAGTTTGTGATGGCTTTCGAACCGATTGGTAGCAACTTCAAGAAACTCGAACAGCGAATCAAGGAAGCCCATCTTGTTAACGTGACTGTTCGACAAGAGGCTTTAGGTTCCAGAGCGGGCAAAGCAGTTATGCATTGCAAAGATCTTCTGTTCCCAGCTCGTGGTTGGCGTACAGGTCCCAGCGCTGTAGGAATGCAAGAAGTTGTTGATATTACAACAATTGATACTTTGAGACTTCCTGATGTTAATTTTATCAAGATAAACACCAACGGTAACGAATACAGAGTCGTCAAGGGGGCAACAGAGACGATAAAGAAGTGCAAGCCGATTGTTCTTCTCAATGAAGATATGGATCCGCATCGGTATGCAAGTACACATCTACTTCATTTGGATATGAAACAGATCGCAGTAAGCAATAGAACATTCTTGTTTGGGTGGTAGAGATGATACAAGCTGAGATAATCGCCGACAGCATATCCGAAGCAGATGTTCGGATTACTACTTTCCTGTTGACGTACCCGAGATTCATTCACGCTGAGCTGATGACTCATCGAGTGTTCTCGAGGAATAGCGCATCAAGTCGAGCGATCCCGATCAAGAAGATGTTGGAGTCGATTGTCGAGACTCCCGCTCTTCCAGTCTTCTGGGGCAAGCATCAGACGGGTATGCAGGCCTACACGCAAGTCACAGGTTGGCGTCTTCGCGCTGTCAAGTTCGTGTGGTTTATACATCGCTGGTACAGCCTCGCGTGCGTCTATCTGTTAAACAAGCTGGGGCTGCACAAACAGCTCGCCAACCGCCTACTCGAATCGCATGCCCACATCACTGTTCTTGTAACATCAACGCAGTGGGCAAACTTCTTTCACTTAAGAGCGCACAAGGATGCTCAACCAGAGTTCAAAGATCTCGCTGAGAAGATGTTGCATTGGTACAATTTGAGCAGACCGAGACGCATAGGCATTGACGGTTGGCACCTTCCGTTTATTGTATCTGACGATTACTCCGATGAATTTGTATTGACCGATATCAAACAACTCAGTATGAAACTCAGGCTAATCTCGACTGCGCGATGCGCCCGAGTATCCTACACCCTATTCAATCACAGTAGGCGGTCATGCGAAGATGACTACAAATTAGGATTGCGCTTGACAACAGGTGATCCGTTGCACGCCTCACCAATGGAACATCAAGCAACTCCTGATCCGTTCGAGCAGGGACGACATTTGTGGGGTAACTTTCATGGTTGGATACAGCATCGGAAGTTGTATCCAACTGAGGCACTACACGAATACACACAGGCTCCAGTAGTTAATGGCAATGGTGGTTTAACTACCAACTAAAGGAATAGCAGATGATTTTACCTGCGCAGCATATCCGTGTACGGTGTTTATCTAACCCACCGCTGATATCGCCGTTCAGCGAGCGTTCTACAGCAGAAGGGTTGACGTACGGATTGTCCCCAGCTGGATACGACGTCAGAATCGATCAAGATGTTACGGTAAGCCCAACATCTTATCGTGGATCCTTCCAACTCGCATCGACAATCGAAAGATTTACGATGCCGAATGATCTCATGGCGATAGTACATGACAAGTCGACATGGGCAAGACAAGGCCTCGTCGTTCAGAATACAGTTATCGAACCAGGCTGGTCAGGATATTTGACGCTAGAGCTGAGCAACTGTAGCGACCAAGTGATAATGATCCGGCGCGGCACTCCTATCGCGCAGATTGTATTTCATATGCTCGTACAAGCCACCGATCAGGTTTACGAGGGTCGATACCAGAATCAGGATCCGGGACCGCAACAAGCCAGGTTGATAAGAGAGGCAGAATAAGATGAAAGAGCGTAGATTACTCAAGGTAGGTTTTGTTGGTGCCGGCGGAACAGGAAAGACATCGGTAGCAAACCTGATGGCAAAAGATGAGGAGATCAAAGAAACCTTCCGACCCTCGATAGTTAGAGAAGTATATAAGAGGTTGGATGTTCCTGATGAATCCACCCAATTAAACATGTCAGCAGAACATCAATGGTATCTGCAGAGAGAAATCTTAGCAGAGAAGTGCGCACAAGATGCAGCATGCAGTACAGGCATCTTCGATCGGACACCAATTGATCATATGGCTTATTGTCTTTATCGTTGTGGATCGCATATCAGCGATGATGATTATGAGAATGTAGAAAACCTAGTACGCCTGTATACGCAGCGATATAACCTAATCTTCTTCTTCCCGATGTATGATTGGGAAAAGGCAAATGAGGATGGATTTAGGCAGAGTAATAAGGCGTACAGGGTAGCCTGCTCGACCTTGATGCTCGGCCTATTACATCAGTTTAATATCCAGTATTGGTTGTTACCGAATACGACCCCAGAAGATAGAGCAGAGTATATTAAGAAGGCAATGCTTTATTTGAAGTAAAGGTTTTCCTGAACACAAGATGTTACGAACCATACAAGTATAACCTAGACGATTATTTGTATGAGCAAGAAAGTACACGACGGAAGATAACGGGTTGAGTTAAAGAAAGCAAGTAATAGAAAGAAGGACCATGGTTGAGCGAGTAAGGTTGAATGATAGGCCAAAAACACCTAAGGTGACAGAGGTACCGGTTACGGTTCCTATTGTATGGACTGCTAAGGCAGCACGTGAATACGCTTTTCAAACAGGTGAGATGCCGCACTTGTTTCTATTGAGGATAAGTAGGGGAGAGATGATAGATAATCATCGCCCTACTATGGAAGAGCGTATAGATTGTGCAAAGGCGTGCGCACAATACTTTGTACCGAAGTTGGGTTCGTTAGCTGTGAAAGAAGATGTCGATCCGGTACCTACTCAGCAGATGGTGTTTAACGCAGAAGCCTTAGAAAGTTTAAGTCCAGATGAACTCGCAACCTTTGAAAAGGTATTCGGTAAACTCCTCGGAAGAGGAGATAGCCGAGAAGGTGAGAATAACAAAGATAAGAAGCCAGTTAAAAACTATTCCCGCACCCTCGACCTTACAGCTGAATGAATGGCCACCTAACTATGATTTGATCAAGGCATGGAGACAACAGCAGTTAGAAAGATTTGCATTAGATCCTGAGTTGGCTGAAGCTGCATTAGATCACTACAAGAATAATAAGACTGGTGCGATAGACTTTATTAATGACTGGTGTACTACATACGACCCCAGAATGATATCGCAGGGTAAGACTGCTAAGATGCCATTCATTATGTTCACCAGGCAAGATGAGTTTGTACAGTTCATACTTGCGTGCATAAATAAAGAGGCAGACGGCTTAGTAGAGAAAAGCCGTGATATGGGCGCTACTTGGGCTTGCTGCGCGATAAGCATATGGTTGTGGTTATTTAAGGATGGTTCGGCAATAGGCTGGGGCAGTAGGAAACAGGAGCTAGTAGATCGGATAGGTGATCCGAGTAGCATCTTTGAGAAGATGAGAATGATCTTAAGATTGTTCCCACCATTCTTGTTACCCAAGGGATTTACGTTCGATGGCAATGCCCACTTCATGCGGATTACAAACCCTGCTAATGGATCAAGTATTATCGGGGAAATTGGCGATCAGATCGGACGTGGTGGCAGAACCCTTTGTTATTTTAAGGATGAGTCAGCCCATTACGATAAAGCGGAATCAATCGAAGCGGCGCTTATGGATAATACGCGTTGCCAGATTGATATCTCCTCAGTTGGCGACACGACTACAATCTTCTACCGCAAGCGAGATACCGGAATTGAATGGGCACCAGGTGATCAGATTCAGAATGGCAAGACGAACGTCTTTGTCATGGATTGGTCGCATCATCCTGAAAAGACTAAAGAGTGGTATCAGCAGAGAAAAGCCAAAGCCAAGTCAGATGGTCTCAGTCACGTATTCGCAAGAGAGGTTGATAGAGATTCCGCCGCATCTGTCGAAGGTGTCATTATCTCACCAGATCATGTTAAGGCAGCACTTGACGCGCACCTTCGACTCGGCTTTGATGACAGCGGCGGTTGGGCATCAGGACTTGACGTTGGTGACGAGGGGCAGGATGAGAACGCTCAAACCATTCGGAAAGGTTCTGTCGTCCGATTCATAGATGAGTGGGGAGATCGGGATACAGGATTGACTGCAAGACGTAGTGTATCGAATTGCAAGACGATTGTCCCGGAAGAAGATTTCCTCGAGTTCGAGTATGACTGCATTGGGGTTGGTGCTGGTGTGAAAGCTGAAACCAATCGCCTAAACGAAAAAGGTAAGATACCGAAGCATTGGAGCATCTCACCTTGGGCAGCAGGTGGAGCAGTTCTCAATCCGCTAGACCGTGTAGTTAAAGACGACGTAGATAAGCGGTCACCTAAGAATAGAGACTTCTTTCAGAACATCAAAGCACAGGCTTGGTGGGAGCTCGCAAGAAGATTCGAGAACACGTATAAGGCGATATATGAAGAAGGTTTCGTATGGACTCCTGATATGTTGATATCGCTGCCTTCGACCTTGCCAGCTAAACTACTTCAGAAGTTAATGAAAGAGTTGAGCCAGCCGATATTCGCCAAGAGCGGCACCTTGAAGATGATGGTTAAGAAGACACCAGAGAATTCGAAATCGCCGAACTTAGGTGATTCGTGCATGATGGCGTTTTGGCCAGCGAAGAAGAGAGATAGAATGATCGCCAGCCTTGGTATGGTGATAGTTAGAAACCGATAAAAGAAGTAAGGAGTATCGAATCGATGGTTGAGCGCGTACGATTGAATAAGGAGACGTTGAATCGTTTCCGGGGATTTAATACACCAGGTCGGGGTGTGCCTCCTGCTACTCCGTTCAAAGAGATGGGCGGATCAGGTACTGCCATCTTTGGTGGGTTCGTACAGAGGAAAGATAAAAGCGCTCAGTGGTATGGCAGAGAGCGCTATACAATCTCTTCTGAGATACTGTCGAACATCTCGATTGTCGCAGCGAGCGTCAGATACTTCCTAAACCTGATTGCGCATCCGCAGTGGACTGTGGTGCCGGCAAGCGATAAACCTGACGATAAGATGTATGCTGAGTTCATGGAGGACATCATCCATGACATGTCAACACCTTTTCAATCCTCTGTCCGGCGAGCAGCGACATATCTGTTCCATGGCTTTGGAATACAGGAGTGGACTGCAAAGAAGAGAATGGACGGCAAGATTGGCTTCGAGAGTCTCGAGCCGAGAATGCAGCATACAGTTGAGCGCTGGGAGGTGTCTGAGAAGGGTAGTGTTCTCGGTGTATGGCAGCGGTCACCTCAGAGCAATAACCTTCTGGGCATACCGAGATCGAAACTCGTTTACCTTGTAGACGACACGTTTACTGATTCACCTGAAGGTTTCGGCATCTTCCGCAACTTGCTTGAGCCGCATAACAGGTTGAAGCAGTACCTTGCATTGGAAGCCAGGACGTTTGAAAGAGACCTCCGCGGTATTCCAATTGGTCGGATGCCGATAGCAAAACTACAAGAACTGGTTAAGGCTGGTACTATCACCAAAGATCAGATGGATACCTCGATTGCGCAGATGACCCAGTTTGTGGAGTTGCAGGTTAAGGATTCAAATACAGGTATCGTTCTCGACTCGATGCCTTATGAGTCTGAAGCCGCTGATGGCTTTAAGGTGTCGTCCGTCTATCAGTATGGCATGGATCTGCTCCAGGGTACTGCGAATGGTTTGCCTGAGCTGTCTACTGCGATCGATAGACTGCAAAGAGAGATGGCGCGTATCATCGGCACGGAACATCTGATGATGGGTGATCAGGGAGGCAACCGAGCCTTAGCAGTAGATAAGAGCAGAAACCTGTATTTGATCGCGAATGCGACTCTGAGTACCGTCACGGCAGCATATGATGCAGATTTGGTCGAAGCCGCCTGGGCACTAAATGGTTTTCCAGAAGAGTCCAAACCCTGGTTCTCTGCCGAAGATGTATCGTTCAAGGATGTTGGTCAGGTGACATCTGCTCTGCGCGATATGGCGACAGCTGGAGCAGTGCTCGCACCAGACGATCCTGTTATCGATGATGTTCGAGATCTCCTTGGTGTCAGTAGATATGACGGAGTTATCGATCCGACGATGATGGCCGAGAACTCAATGGCAGCATCGCAAGCTGCGACGGAAGCAATATTGAATCCTCCGGAAGAAAACAATCCTGAGGATACTGGATCGTCGAACAAACCTGCAAGAAGGAGAACTCGAATCTCAGAAGAGTAAATTACTATTGAGCGTTTTCGCTCGCGCTCACGAGTTTGATTGGTGTAAGGAGATATGTAAATGACATCCTGGACTAAGTTGTTAGCGCTTCGTGGTTTGCGCACACTTACCGCAACAGATCGGATAACGTCAGATTCGTCTCTCGATAGAGTTAACCAGGGCGTGATGTTTCATGTCTCCTCGTTAGCTAGTCTGGCGAGTGATGCTAACCTCGATCTTATCCTTACTACTCCAGCGAATGATTTCATCCATATGGTGGTGGAGGGAGCTTGTCAGGGCAATGCTGAATTAGCCTTGTACGAGGATGCTGTTGCAACAGGAGGTACTACTGTTGTTCCTCGCAATCAGAAACGAACAAGTAGTTTGCTATGGGGAGGTACTATTGTAGTTGATCCCAGCGTATCAGATGCTGGTACGCGTTTAGCCTTGCAACTACTTCCTGGAGGAAATAAATCAAATTCCTCTGGTACCGTACAAACAGTTGACGGGGAATGGATCTTGCGGGCAAGTACGCGATACCTCATTCGGCTGACCAACCGCGTTACGGGTCAAGCACAGTCAGCTTCTATCGGTTGTACCTTTTACTCCTCACCTGAGGTGTTCGATACAAAGAGCTGAACTCTTTTCAACGAAGGGATATAGACATGAGTTCATGGTCACGACTGTTACGACTCGGAGGTGTATATCCATTAACAGCGTCAGGGCGGAAAGTTGCCGATGATCCAATAAGTCGGATTAACGAAGGAGTGATGTATCATTGCTCTCTGATTGATGCTGCGTTAGCGAACAACGCTAACCTTGACATGATGATTAACGCTCCTGCGGGAGATCCCATTCATATGATTATGGAGGTCGGTTGCGGCGGTACTGCTGAATTGGGATTCTTCGAAGGTGTTGCTGCAACTGGAGGTGACGTAGAAGCTGTATACAACCATAAGCGTACAAGCTCTCGTGTATGGGGAGGTACGATGGTTTCTAACCCCAGTATTTCTGATTTGGGTACTCGTCTTATCTCTCAGATGCTTCCGGCGGGATCTAGGAATCAAGCGAGTGGCGGAGCATCATCATTTGAAGCGGAATGGATTCTGCAGACGGGCATTAACTATCTGATGCGCGTGACGAACAGATCTGGAGGCGCGCAGGTGGCGTTCGTTGGTTGTGACCATTACTCCTCTCCGCTGATTTTGGACACCTAATTCCGCAGCGATATGTAATATGTGTAAGCAATAGCAACTCCGCAGATCGGATAGGAACATGATGACTGCTCTTAAAAATCCTATAGTAGTTGATGCTGATTTTATCTCTCAACTTCTTCGCTTTTCGAATGATGCGTTAGAGCGTAATACAAAACTTGATAGGCAGGTATCCTATTTATCTACAGCTTTAGACGATGCGCGTTCGGATAGAGATAAGTGTTGTATTGCGAACGTACAACAAGGTAAGCGGATCGAAGAATTAGAAGCGGCAGTAGACACGCATTCCACCAACCTTGTAGTCGAAGAACGCGAGGATACGTTCACTGCTGATGTGCTACTCCAGGCAGCAATAGGTGACGCCGCGTGGTACACGAGACAACTAGAGAGTCTCCTTCAGGTGATTGATTCTATTTCCTTAGAGGGCGCTGAGGAGAAGTTTACAAAACTTCAACATCGCGTTACTCGGATTAAGAGTCAGATGGCGTCAAGGAAGGAAGCACGAAATAATTTACATGCAGGTGGTGGGCTTAGTGTAAATGGTGGGGGTGGATCGGCATCGGTAGGTCCTCAGGAACCTTCGCAAAGCTCTGGTGGCGGCGGCGGACAAGCCAATTGGCCCGAGACGTTGATAGTAGAGAAGGGTGAAGCTAAATGGGCCTCGCCTCCTGTCCTGCATGACTGCTCCTGTGACGTATCAATTCCGCATGGGTCCGGTCGCTGCTCGCATTGCGGGGGTCTGTTGCGGGAGTAGGTAGCGACGCAGAACGAGCCTGTGAGCGAGCGCGAATGAGCCGGGTTAGCGAGCTTTCCGCTACCTCAGCCGCTAGGAAAGCTCAGCCCAGCTAGAGCAGCCAGATTCGCAGGCTGTCGCAGGGGAGAATGAAAGGAATCAGGAATGAAACGCGAGGAAGGATCATTGGTGAAGCCTATCTTCCTGGGCGTGGACTTCCTTGACCTTGATGTAGTTGAGATTACGGGTGAGACATCCTACCATCCTGGAAATGGATTCTGGTATGTTTGTAGTCGAGACGGCAAATGGCGTAGACTAGAGTACGCGAATGCAGAAGAGCGTACTGCCATCTACAATGAGATTAAACATCGAGTTAGGGCATTTGAAAGAACTTTAAAATGAAACATACTTTACATAAGTGCGATAAAGAAAGATGTTACATCTGCGAGGGAGGTCTATCCTCCTGTACTGTTTGCCAAGGAGGTGAGATCACTCTTGCAAAAGAATGTCCGGGCATGCCCTTGACAGCAGAACAGCAGATGGGGATTACAAATGGAGAGATGAATTACTACAACGGTAAGTGGTGGACCCCCTTAGGTCCTTCTAACATCGATGAAATACAACAGCGCACCAACTACTGGTTGCGCACGTGTATGGGTAATGAGGTTGCTGATAATGCAGACGAGCGCTATCTTCGTCTTGCGGAAGAGTTTGCTGAGTTGATGGCAGCGTGCCAGGCTCCACTCATTACCATCATCTCAGTAATTCAAGCTGTCTATAGCAAGGAGGCGAGAAAGAGTCCCGCCGACCTTGGTAAGATCTCAGAGGAGTGCGCCGACGTACTGATCTGCCTTTCAGCACTTGCAACAACGCATGAGGTTGATCTACAAGAAGAGACGCATCGCATCCTTACTCGGAATTGGGATAACATCGATAAAATACGTGCTAAGCATAAACACAAGAAGTTTAAATCAGCAGCATTAATCAAGGATACTACAAATGGCGAATAAACCTATCACTGAAGATCCTGATATGGATCCTGTCATTCGAGCAGTAGCATTGTTCTGCTCTGTGACGAGTGACCAGCCCACGAGCACGACAACAAACGCGTATGTTGAGCGTGCGCGCGTATTCGAGGAGTATATTCGTACAGGTGTTGCTAAAACAAAGGATCGCAATTGATGTTGTTTACTCAAGATACAGAACAACGGATTGGTAAGGTTCGTCTCGAGGTTGTGGGTCCGAGGTGGCCTGCTGACTTGATGGCTGCGCAAAAGGACTGTGCAGTATTGCGATGTGAGTACAGGGTCAGTGACTCATCCTTCCACATGGACCTGATGCATGCCGACTTTGATGTTGTTAAGCGGGGGTTAGCGATTCCCCACTACGATGTCGAGTTCGTTATGCTTGACGGAAAAGCCGAGCGGACCCGCTTCATAAGGAAATAGAATGAAGCTAACAGAAGCTGAAAAGGAATTCATTGCGATTCACAGAGAACGGATTAAGCTGGATTCGAGGGATTGGGCTAACGAACCTTATATTACTAGGCTCCAATTACTCGAAATGTCGCCGTGGAGAGCAAACCAGCTCTTAGCCGACTCTCGATTTAGGTACTGCGTGTATCGCGATGTGTTACTCAATACAACAGGAGAGTGTCATGTTCGGCAATCTATTCTCTTACCTTAGCCTCGTCTTCCCGAAGCGCTGTAAGTCTCAGGATGGCAAAGACGGTAGGAGCGTTGCTGTGGGTCCGGGCAACTTCGCCAAAGGGGGATCAGGCGGAAAGGGATCGATCACGGGTTCAGGTGGTACCGGTGGTCATGCTATCGTTCTGGGATCGAATTCAAAAGCTATCGGCGGCCACGGCGGCGAAGGTGGGAGACGGGAGAACATGAGATGACATATGAACGTGGATTTACGATGGGGACGTTTGGTATGCTACATACCGGACATCTTGAATTACTACAAAGGTGTAGTAGTCGAAGCAAGCATCTCACCGTTGGTATTATTGATGATGCGTTGGTTGTTGCTCGAAAAGGTAGACAGACGTCATCCTCTGTTCACGATCGTGCGGCACGTATCGCTGAAGTTGTCTGTGTAGATGTAATTGTGAAGGTACACGATACGGATATCTCTGCACTTTGGGAGCGGCACAAGTTTGATGTGTTATTCGTCGGCGATGATTGGGCAGACTCGGTTCGGCGAGATCCTCGCTGGGAAGTAGTTGTATTTCCGCGTACTCCAAACGTATCAACAACACAGATTCGTGGAGACGTACGATTTCCGGTAATCACCTTTGTTAACTTCATCTTACTCGCAATTTGCTTCATGGGTATACATCTTCCCTTCGGAATGGGATTTACCGTTGGAACGATAATTTTATACGCAGCGGCTCGCAGTCATTATGGACGGATCCGAGTACATGACTGGCTGTATTGCTCACTTGAGGAGGATGTGTAATGACCCAGCATTGTAGTTGTCTAAACGGTGTATCAGCTTCTGTAGAAGACGACCTGCCGTCAATACACGGATCGCTGACCTTGGCAAAAGATCAGTGCATTGTTGCGCTTTCGGAGGACGGTACAGGTTATATCCTCGCACGATCTGATGATATTATTGAGCGTGATATTCTTCTCGAAGAGACGGCGGAAGATAACAACTTCGATTCTAATTGGGATCAAGGTCTTCGGGTTGGCATTTATTTGCTGTGCATCAATCCCTGGTCGGACGGTGTGGATGATGCAGGCATACATATAACTGGATGTAAACCGTTATGGGCTGCTGGTATCGACCAGTAAGCAATAAGATTTCTCACACAGGAGAAAGACTATGAAAGTTGATTTTGTTCGCATTACCAATTCGTCGACCTTGTTCTTTGGCTGGCCGGCGAACCACGGGCATTGGCAATGGGGAGATGAATTACTTTTCGGTGCTGCTGTCGGCATGCGTGATACTACTATAAAGAGTATGCACAAGGTTACTGGTATTCTTCAGAAGTTTCTCTTTCGCAGTAAGGACGGTGGAGAGAGTTGGATCAGCACCTTACCTGATGTTGATTTTGAAGGTGCGGATCCCAGACACGTCTATCAATCTTTAGGAGAAGCAGAACCTGATAGTTCAATTCTACGGTTTTGTGGATTCTACGATCACGGTGGCGAGGCCTGTGATCCTCGGGGAGCTTTCTACTACTCGAATGACAAAGGATACAACTGGGCTGGTCCTTTCCTTATCGAAGATTTAGATTTGACCAAGGGCGGAAAGCGTATCTGTACTACTCGAACCTGCCAGCTGGGTGATCTCGTCTTTCTCTCGCACGCGCATAAAGGTGTGTTTGGTAGCGATCGTGTAGTTGTCGCACAACGTGGAAAATACACGCCGTTCTTCGAGATATCGGAGTTGCCTGATTATGGAGATGGTAGTAGGCAGGTGATGCCCGCCGCCGCCGCTCTTGATAACGAGATTATCGTTCTTTGCCGACGTAGATTGAATAAGCAGAGCTGGATCTCAGCATACGTCTCCGACAATCAAGGAGTCTCGTGGCGCACGCGGACTGAGATAGTAGCTGTGACTGGGGACCATAACGGTAACCCTCCCGCATTGCTTTCGCATCAGGGTAGGTTGATTGCTGCGTACGGTAATCGGTCTACTGGAAATATGATGGTAGCGGTCTCGGACTACACCAAAGGACAGACCTGGCGGACGCACGTCATTAAGTTGGTTGGCTGTCGAGACTTTGGGTATCCTCAACTGTTCGCTCGATCGGATGGGGCCGTCGTCTGTGTCTACTACGTCGAGGGTGTTCTGGAAGCTGCAATCATTCGAGATCTCTGATGGCTGGAAAATGGAAATGGGTCGTTACTGGATTCGCGAGTGACAAGCATCCGCATCCGAAAGTCAAGTATGGCGATCTTCTTGTCCAAACTCGACACCTGAGTGACAGCAGCAAGGACGTAGAAGTGCTAGTGTGGCAACAGCGAATGGCTTGGGGACACGTAGCTTACTTCACTGTCTACAACAGCGAGACTGGTGAATCTTCTACTACTTATCCAATTGGACAAAGAACGCGTAGGGCACGATGCCATTGATAACAGCTGATCAGATTGTCGCACACCTTGTGGGTGATTACATACTACAATCACATTGGATGGCAACTTCTAAAAGACAAAGTAGCATCGCGGCAGGAATTCATGCCGTTACCTACACAATACCGTTTACGCTCATCACGCAAAACATCTATGCGTTGTTGATCATCTCAATTACGCATTTCTTTATTGATCGATTTGGTTTAGCAGCCTGGGTGGTTTGGGCCAAGAATGGATTTCCCAGAGATGTAGGATCGCATGGTTTCCCGAAAGACACTCCACCGTTCTTGGCAGTCTGGTTGTTAATCATCGTTGACAATACTTTGCATATCATCATCAACGGACTTGCGATCTGGATGTTTCCATGACTGTCTACGTCGACGACATGTATCTACGTCCGATGGGTCAGTTCGGCAAGATGAAGATGTCGCATATGATCGCCGACAACCTTGACGAACTGCATGAGATGGCTGATGCGATTGGGATCAAGCGGAAGTGGTTCCAGAACACACATAGCGGTCCGCATTATGACATCGCGATATCGAAGAGGAAGCTGGCGATAGCGCAAGGGGTGATTGAAGTAACCCTGCGTGAGCTGTCGTACATGAGTTTCGTACGACGCGTGACTGGGAGATTGCCAAAGCACTACTTGGCCGATATCGAGTGGAGAAGATTGCAGAGGAAGTTGTATTTGCAGACTGTGAAACGGAAAGCTGAGCTGCGCATGCGCGCGAAAGAAGGAGTAAGGATCCAAGCTGTCAAGGCCCGGATCCTCAGAGAGCCTAGGATACGGATAGAGTTTCGGTTACCAGTTTGAAGACTTCGGTGTAGCGTTTTCCGTAATGCAGTGAGTCTTCAGCATCAACAGCATACTTCCAGTAGTCCCTGAAGAGTTCTATTTTCCCGTCTTTATCTTTCTTCGGCCAGATGGCGACGGCAGCTTCAGTGAGTTTTGGTACGTTCTTCCAGAAGGTGTAAATGTATATGCCATCTTCCCCGACGGCAAAGACAGTACCAACTTCGATGAACTCACCCGGTTCGATAACCCGGAAGATTTTTGAGACTTTAAAATGTTTCATTGGTTTGTCCTTTTACCCTGTGGTTGATTAGTCCTGTATAGCGCAAAGAAGGAGATAGGACAATGACTGAATTCGTACAAATCGGCAGTGGGGCGTTTTACGATACCTACGCTACGGTCGAGCAGGCGGATGAGTACCTGGACGCATCGGCGACCGCAGCTTCGTGGAGGGCGCTCACTGATCCCGATGACAAAGCCAGATTCCTGGTGACAGCTACCCGCACACTCGATAGGCAGAACTGGCTAGGCGAGAAGACTGATGCTGCTCAGCCCCTCGCGTGGCCGCGTACGGGTACAGGTATCGATGGTGTCGAGGATACTGTAGTTCCTCAGGCTATCATCAACGCGTGCATCGAGCTAGCCGCGGCCTTGGTCGATGATACAGCTTCGGTAACTTCTCAGAATACCGAGCAGAGCATCCAATCGCTGCGGGCCGGATCAGCCGCGATTACGTTCTTTCGCGGAGCTGGCGGTGAGCCTTCTCGCTTCCCGTTCAACATCATGGAGTTGATTCGTGACTACCTTGCAGGGACGTCAACTTCCTTCGGGGTTATTTCTTCCGGTACCGATAATGAGTCGGTGACGGCTGATGATTTTGGATACAGCGAATCCCTGTAATACTTTGAGCACCAAGCAATGAAAACAGCTCTATGCCTAATCCGCCCCAATCCTGTATACCGCCACGACGCGTTTATAGCGGGAATGCAAAAGCTCGGCTATCAAGTTGAGATCCAACCATTCAGTAAAGGTCGCCGACCTACTCCAGATGACGTCGTATTGATCTGGAACAGATATGGTACAGGAGACAAACAAGCGACGCTGTTCGAGGATCACGGCGCCGCTGTTATTGTTGTTGAGAACTCTTATCTCAACATGCGGAAGTCTAAGAAGTCTTTCGCGATGGCGTTAAATCGTCATAACGGCGCAGGTGTCTGGCCAGGTCCTGATTACTCCAGATACGAGAAGCTGGATATCGAGCTGCAACCCTGGAAGGAATCAGGGACTCATATCCTCGTGCTACCGCAGCGCGGTGTTGGGTTGCCTGGTGTCGCGATGCCACGTGACTGGGAAGGAAGTGTTGTCCCGCGCATCAGGAGGATAACCAAATCTTCTATGGTGCATGTTCGTAGACACCCAGGAACAAGTAAGGAGACAACACCCCTCTCTGAAGATTTCCAGCATGCTTGGTGTTCGGTGACTTGGGGAAGTAGTGCAGCGACGAAGGCTCTGGTTTCTGGTATCCCGGTCTTCTACGAATTTGATAGATGGATTGCTGGACCAGCGGCGTGCTTCGGGATCAAAAACATCTCGATGGATGTTAGCGCGCACACTCTGATGGGTGACCGTGTGGCGATGTTGAGTAACCTCGCCTGGGCGCAATGGACCCTGGATGAGGTTTTAACAGGTGAGCCGATGGCACGGCTTTTGGAAATCCACAAACGGAGAGTTTTGTGAAGGTAGCTGTATACGGTATAAACAATGGCTGGGGCCGGGACAAGCCAAATCTTCTAGGCAATGCATTCCGCACAGGTTTTCGTCGCCACGGGATTAATTGTCTTACTCCAGAAAAGTTTGATGGCAATGTAATTGCCGACGTTGCTGTCGCGTATGGTTGGATCAATGAGCTGACCACTCACCTATTTTCCAAATACAAGGCAGCGGGAAAGCATTTTGTCTTTCTCGACCTTGGTTACTGGGATCGAGGTACAGAGGGTCATTATCGGCTAGGCATCGACGATTGGGATACAGCTGTACGCATGCGTAGGAATTGTCCCCCTGATCGATTTAATCGCCTGAAGGTGAACGTCAGGGACGAGTGGGATCATACCAGCAATGTCATCATGATTGTTGGGATGTCGGGAAAAGCAGCTTGGACCCATGGATACAAAGATGGACAATGGGAACAACAAACGAAGGACGCCGTTGAGAAGATATTTCCGCAAGGATCAGTCTACGTCAGACAAAAACCGAATAAGCAGAATCTCAGAACAACGAAGATTGGGACTATTGACGCTGCATTGCGCGAGGCCTACTTCGTTGTCAGTCATCACAGCAATGTAGCGGTTGATTGTCTTGTCGCCGGTATCCCTTTTTATGCGAAGAAGGGCGTTGGTTCCTTACTCTCCAATCCTGATTTCAGTGAGGATACTTTACTTAACCCAACACATCCCACTACTGAAGATAAAATGCAACTATTGTATGACACGGCTTACGCGCAATGGACGCCTAACGAGATGCGCAGCGGTGAGTGTTGGGATTACATCAAGGGGGTATTGACGATATGAAGATAGGTTTCCAGGTTCCCGAGAAGCGACCCGAGCGTGGTGGTTGGAAAGAATTAGAATACGCCTTAGGCCAGGCTTTCAAACGCGGCGCGGAGATGCACGGCTGGGAGGTGCATTGTCTTGGCTATATCGAAGATGTTACGCAGTTCGATGTCGTCGGGTTCATCGGCGTGAAGCAGGTGTTCCTTTCCGGCAACTGCGACAAGGCGGGCGTTCCGTACATCTACTTCGACAAGCCCTACAACCGTGAGAAGAATTGGTGGAAGATTTCTTATGGAGGCCACCAACCCACGAAGTACCTCGGCAAGTTGAACTCACCTTCTGATCGTAGGGAAGCGGAAGGTTGGTGCTTCAAAGGCTGGCGTCCGAAGACAAAGAAGGGTCACGTGCTGATCGCGGGATCCAGCTTGAAGTATCATATGTTTCACCACCTCGAACATCCCACGCCGTATTGGCAAGATGTTGTTGATCGGCTTGCGAAGATTACCGACCGTAAGGTTTTGTACCGTCCGAAGAAATCCTGGCACCACGCTGAGAAACTTCCTGGCAGTGATTTCTCGACGGAATACAATATTCTCGATGATCTTCGTGGCGCGCATGCGATGGTTACCTATGGCAGCAATGCTGTCATGGAGGCGATAACTGCCGGCATTCCTGCAATCTGTCTCGGCGATGCTGTCACTGCTGGAATATCATCGCGGACACTGGAAGACGTAATTTCACCAAAGGAGGCAAGTGCAGAAGAAGTTAACGCTATACTGAACGATTTGGCGTATTGCCAATGGAGTACTGACGAAATCAACGACGGGAAATTCTGGAGTACGTTGAATGGGTGCGTTCAAATACGAAAAGCGTTATAGGGAACTTCACCAAGAGCATCCGAAGTGGTTCAGTGGTGCTCTAAAACCAGTCTCAGTTCAGAATATTACTGACCTGGTGCGCGATACCGGAGCCAAGACCCTTCTTGATTACGGAAGCGGGAAAGGCTATCAGTATCTTGCGACTCGTGTACATGAAGCCTGGGGCGGTATCCTTCCTGTATGCTACGACGTCGGTGTCATACAACTCAAGAATAAACCTACAGGTAGATTCGACGGAGCTATCTGCACAGATGTGATGGAACACATTGCGCACGACAACGTCGAAGAAGTTTTAGCAGACGTTTGCCAATACGCGACTAAGTTTGCGTATTTCGCGATCTGCTGCCGGCCGGCGAGGAAGTCGTTCAATGACGGTGTCAACGTACACCTGACGGTCCGTACACCTCGGTGGTGGAACGATGTACTTAAAAAGTACAATCGCAAGAACTTTATCATCCGCGCGGACTACGAGGTTAACGATGATCCGACTTGTTACGACGACGAGTAAGAGAGGATACGACGAATACGGCCATCGCATGTTGAAGACCTTCCAGCGTTATTGGGCGAAGGAGATTAAACTCTACTTCTACAGCGAGGACATACCTCGGAACACGCTTCCCGTCATCGACAATGTTGTATATCGGCAGATTCCGGACTGGTATACAAAGTTCAAAGAGAAGTATTCTGCTGTCCCTGATGCTGTTGGTCGTGACAGAAGGAGGAATAGAGAAAAGCGAGAGTACGACTTCCGCCGAGATTGTTTGAAGTTCGGACACAAGGTCGCAGCCTTGACAGACGTAGCTTCAAACGTAGGAGAAGATCTGCTGATCATGATCGATGCCGATACCTTGGCGCATGACAACGTCGATTGTGAATGGCTCTACAATCTATTTCGATCTGACACCTATCTCGCATGGTTGCATAGGAATCGTGGTTATCCTGAATGCGGCTTTATGATGTTCAAGTGTTGGCGCCCTGAGCATGTGCGATTCATGTCGGAGTTGCGGACGATATATGAATCTGGAAAGATTTTTGAGGAGGATGAGACTCACGATTCTTACATCTTTCAGCAGATCGTTCGTAGGGGAATCGCTGAGGGTTGGATGACTGATCCCCACAGCCTATCGGGTGATGCCAGTCGCTACCATCATCCATTCGTTCGGTGTGAGCTTGCCGCTCGGCTTGATCATGCGAAGGGCGCTCGGAAGAAGATCGGCAGGACGTCAAAAGTAGAAGTCAGGAATGAGAGACGGGAGCCTTATTGGAGATGAAAGAAATTAAGGGGATGTGGTTCCCCGACGACGATACGCACTTCCAGCATCACCTCGAGAGCAGCCCGATGCTCAATGAGAGAGGGACGTATCAGCTGAAGAAGCTTCAGGCTGCTGTGGGGTTCGTTCCCGAGTCTGCACGCGGCCTCGCGGTCGACGTCGGGGCCCATGTTGGACTGTGGTCGCATGTGCTCTCTACGATGTTCGAGGAAGTCGTAGCATTCGAGCCTCACCTCGCGCTTTACGAGTGTTGGAATCGCAACTGCAATGATATCGATAATGCGATATGCTACCATATGGCACTGTCGCATACGAACGACGATATCAGTATCGCGTATGTTCAAGGCAACAGCGGCAACGCCCATGTTGTCGATAAGCCTGCGCAAGGCGCTAGTTTTACGCGCACGTACGCGTTGGACAACTTCCCTCTAGGTCGCAAGATCGATCTCCTCAAGATCGATGTAGAGGGCTGGGAATTATTTGTAGTACAAGGAGCAAAAAGAACAATACAAGAAGACAAGCCTGTCATTATACTCGAGCAGAAACCTGGGAATGCCGAACGATTCAACATCAGACGTTTGGCAGCCCTGGAGTATCTGATCGCACTTGGTTATAAACTTGTTTGGGAAAAGTCAGGAGATTACGTTGTCACCTACGCGTAGCATTTTTATTGGGTTCGACTCTCGTGAGACTAATAACTTCGTCGTGTGCGTGAAGTCGGCGGTCGGCCACATGCGTGAGAGTATCGAGATCCGAGGCCTGGTTCTCGACACGCTTCGCCGGCAGGGGTTGTATACACGCAAGACGTCTGTGAGCAGCGAGGGCAAGTTGTGGGACTGCATCAGCGAGGCTCCAATGTCTTCGGAGTTCGCCAACTCCCGCTTCCTTGTTCCGGTCATCCAAAAGGAAGGTTGGGCATTGTTTGCTGACTGCGATACGATGTTCCTGGCCGATCCGGCCGACGTCTTCGCACTCGCCGATTCCTCCAAAGCTGTGATGTGCGTAAAGCATAATCACGTTCCTGTGGAGACCAAGAAGAAGAGCGGTGAGGTGCAGACGGTCTACCCAAGGAAGAACTGGTCTTCGGTGATGCTGTTCAACTGCGAGCATCCGGCGAACGAGAAGCTGACCGTTGAAATGGTCAACACTCTTCCTGGCCGGGACTTACATCGCTTCTGCTGGCTACAGGATGACGAGATCGGCGAGCTGCCGCCGACGTGGAACCACCTTGTTACCGTGAGCGAGCTTGCAATCGGCTCTGAGCCATTGAACTTGATTCACTGGACGCTCGGCAGTCCTGATATCCTCGCCCGTGAGAATACTGAATTCTACGATGACTACCATCGTGTACTAAACTCGTGGGCGAATCGCGGTGGCTCCCTCAGCTAGGGTTATAGCCTTCGTTCTCGGAGGTGCTAAGTGCGTCTGGGCTGACCTTGCGTCAGCCCAGGATCTGTGTATGCCTGACATGGTGGTTGTCGTCAACGACATCGGTATCGACTACCCAGGAAAAATAGATCACTGGGTTTCATATCATTCGGATCAGTTGGGCAAGTGGTCTAGGGAGCGAGCGGCGCGTGGATTAGATCCAGCAGGCACATATTGGGCAGGGAAGGGCGGCCCAACGCGGGCGGCTCCAAAGGGAACGCGGACCGTGAACGCGGTTGGGGGATCGTCCGGCATGCTGGCAGCGTTCGCAGCCTTGCGAGCTGGCGCGACAGCGGTCGTTTTGTGCGGCGTGCCTATCGACCCGGCGATGCCCCATTACCACGCTCACAAGCGGGGTCTGCCGTGGACAGAGGCTTCCAAATATCAGAAGCATTGGATCGCAGCTAAAGAATCAGAGTTCAGGGATCGAGTACGGAGCATGAGTGGTTGGACAGCCACTCTTTTAGGTTCCCCTACTGTTGAGTGGTTGGAGGGTTAGATGCAGTTTATTCCGCAGTCTCGAATCGTGCAGTGCAAGCACGCCGTTCTAGGTAAGGCCTTACCTCCCGATGTGCGACGTATCGTTACATTCGAGACCGGTCAAGAGACTCTGATTCGCGCAGCCTTCAATACATTTCTGGAGGGCTGTAAGTCAGATGATGTGGTCGGCAAGTTCCGTGACATGTACGCCGCCAACAGGCTTGTGCAGTGCTTATCCGTCACCGACGATCTTGTAGAAGACTTTTCAGAGGTTCTTCCTACCGTCTTCGAGAACGCAGGAAACTTCGAGACGCGCTGGCTGATTAAAGAATTGGATATCACGCAAGTCAAGAAGATAGAAGTTAGCCCGACAGTCAATCTATCGTTCGATCCTGGTAGTGCTGATGCTGCACGCTTGATGCGTCAATCACTTCTTGAATTCATTCGTGAGATAGTAGATGCGCAAAGGAAAGCAATTCGTACTGTCCTCGCACGTGCGTTGAAAGAAGGTATGAGTCCCATCGAGGCCTCAAGGTTGTTTCGTGATCAGATTGGCTTGACACAACGCCAGATGGGAGCAGTCTCCAACTATCGTAGCCTTCTACAGAGTGGAAGTTCGGAAGCGCTGGATCGTACTCTTCGGGATCGTCGATTTGATTCCTCTGTATCTCGTGCAATCGATCGAGGTGTTCAATTATCTACTTCTCAAATCGATAGGATGGTGGGTCGCTACCAGGAACGGATGTTGTCTATGCGCGCGGAAACTATCGCGCGTACGGAGATGCTGAGTACGACCAATGTGGCACGACATCAAGCGATGATGCAGACGGCTACTAAAGTTGATTTGGAGATGGGCCGCATCCGCCGCACCTGGCGTACGAATGTAGATGGTCGTGAGCGTCAGACACACTTCTTTCTAAACAAACAAGAGCGCGGTGCTGAAGAACATTTCGTTAGCGTATCTGGTGCGAAATTGATGTATCCTGGAGATAGATCAGCACCAGCGGCGGAGACTATTCAATGCCGCTGTACTACGCTCACGAAAATACTTCCACCGGGTCAGAGTACAGCGTTACAACGCCCGATTGTTGTTACGCCAAAACCTGCCCCTCCGCCAATATACACGAGTCTTAAAACCTCGTACGATACTGACTACGCTGATGGCTTTGTCACCTTTGCTGATAATGATGCAGCACGAGGAGCATTCAATCAGCTGAACTCGCAGGTGGCTGATGTTCTAAAGAATGTAGAAGCTGCTCAAATTGCTGAAGCAGACAAGATACTCAGCGCGGCCTTGAAGACGGCGGAGGCTTTAGAACTTGCTGAATTGAAAGCGGCAAAGAAGTATACTGAGGTTGTTCGACAAGCTGCAAAGAACCGTGGCATCACGTCGACATCAACTAAGACTATCGCCGGTGAAGATGTTGTACAGGCTGCTAAGTATGAATATGGTGTGCCTACAACAGTTACGAAACCTCCGAAAGGTACTGGGAAAAATCCAGAAGATTTTATCAGTAATTTGAAAACAATGGAGATGCGTGAACTTTTAGACGATTTGTATAAAGAAGGTTTCACGGCAAAATTAACACTAGCCGAAATGGATACGCTAAAGCACTACACTTCTGGTTACGGTTATGAAATAATCAATAAACAGGTAGTGAAGCGGTTGCGGTACGGTGACGCTCCATTCCTTGGTTATGCTGATACGATGCGTAGTGCCGACAGGATGATAGCTGAGCTTGACAGTGCTTTTGCAAAAGCCGTTCTCGCTGAGGACGTCATCGTCTACCGCGGCATGAAGGGCAGTAGGTGGAAACGCACCTTTGCGAGCTTGCAAATTGGGCAAACAGTGCTTATAGATCAAGCTGTGTTAAGCACTAGCATGAGCAGGAGCTTTGCGGCGAATTGGATACACGGCAGCGGTTTTGTTGTCGAGATTCTTCTTCCTAAGGGCTCTAGAGCGATCTCCATGGAAAAGTTGACATCCAACAAAACCGAATTCGAAATACTTCTTGATAGAGGTTCCAAGTTTATCGTTCGAGAAATTAAAGCGAATGCAGTAGTTCTCGAACTACTACCATAGGTGGAGATGATGGCAAGAACAAAGAAGGTTGCACAGAAGAAAGTAGTGAGTAGATTCGTCTGGGATGACAGCGAACGGGAGTTTGATATCATTCGTTACGACGACGAAGCTCGGAGGAAAACTATAGAGGCGCTGCTCGCCGAGAGCCGTGCAATGCTAAAGACTTCATAACAATCTATCGAGAATGAATGGCTCCATGGATTTCGGAGCCATTCGCATGTTTCGTCGAATTTTCCTATATTGCGTCACGTAAAGGGGTATGCTACTTTTGTCGTCCTACGAGGACCGGCCCCTACCGCACTACGGTGGCTGCCAGCGCTCTCCGTAGCTCCCCAGCACATATGCCATGGCAATCGAACGCTGACCTTCCTGAGTCGGTGAGATCAGCTCTCCCCGAGGCAGCACAGACTGTATTCAGAGAAGTCGCAAACTCTCAAATAGAATCCGGAGCATCCGAACCCGTTGCCAAGCAATCGGCATGGGCGGCGGTCAAGGAAAACTGGGAGAGGGGTGACGATGACCGGTGGATTGCCAAGATTGGTGCGCGGAATTCCCGTAACGATCTTACAGACATCCAATCAATACATAATGCTGCTGTACGGCTTGGTGCTGTATGCGAAGCTCATGGTCCTGGGATTGAGAAACGTTCAGCTGAACGTTCGATGTATGTCAGTCGTCGTTTAATCAATTCCGATGAGTTTATTAAGTGGGCGAAGGCACAGGGATTCAAGACAGTGCTACAGCCTGGAGACCTTCACGTAACCATCGCGTACTCGCACGCTCCGCTTGAGTGGCCCGCTTCCGTGACTTCTACTCTTGCTGCTGAGGATACAGCTGGGCGGGAAGTTGTCGCGTTGGGTGATGGTGGTGCTGTCGTTCTGCAATTCAAATCTAATGAGTTGAACGAGCGCTGGGATTATCTGCGCTCCGTTGGTGCGACCTGGGATCACTTCCAATACACCCCGCACGTGACGATATCCTGGGATGCCGGTGACGTTGATCTTACCAAGGTGCATCCCTTTACAGGTGTGCTGCTCTTCGGTCCTGAGCGCTTCAACGTTGTAAAAGATGATTGGCACGATTCGATCACCGAGAAGGTGTTCCACGTTGCCAAGGTCGAGGAAGTCAACGAAGAACTCGGTATCGTCTTCGGTTGGGCAATCATCTCGAAGATTCGCGGCAAGGAGTATTTTGACGTCCAGGGCGATCACATTCCTGAGGATTCGATGCTCGTCGCTTCGGCCAACTACATGCAGAAATCCCGCATCGGTGGACACATGCATCGCTATCGGGGAAATGATGCGGAGTCAGTAGAACGTGCCGGAGAAGTAATCTTCGCATTTCCCTTGACAACAGATATTGCGAAGGCGATGGGTATTGCTTCCCCAACTACAGGATTGATGATCGGCATGAAAGTAGACCGGCCTGACATCCTCGAGAAGTTTAAGAACGGGACGTACACCGGGTTTAGTATTGGCGGTCGCCGGTTACTTGATGAAGAGGTAGGCGCATGAGTAAGGGTAAGAACAAAGAACAGAAGATTATGCGCGCTTTTGAGATCGGCGAAATCAGTGCTGTTGATACTCCGGCCCAACAGGGCGCACTCATGCGCATTGCCAAAAGTGCGGATGGAGATGTTGATATGACGAAACTCGATATTGGAGCCCTTACAAAACGATATATTGATCCGATGGATGGCGCCGTTCCGTTCTCGACTGTTCTTTCCGAGACGATGCGATGCGAGCAGTATTACGAAGCGCTTGAGCACGTTGGGCCCATTATCAATGCAATGGAAACGTCGCTCAGATCGATTGCCGGAGATCCTGTTACTCCTCCGGAAACTAAACTTACCATGGCTAGGAACACGGTAGAAGATTTCATGTCCGTTATCAGACGGATGTGGAGCGAAGCCGACATGGTAATGATGTCAGCTTTGGGTAAATCAACTGAGGAGATTGAGGATATGGCGAAGGTGTTGACCACCGAGCAGATGAAGGTTCAGATTTCTGATCTGGAGAAGAAGCTCGAGGATCTCACGAAGGCTTCTACGGATGCTGGTGTGGCTGCTGAACTGACGACTCAGGTCGAATCCCTGACTGCTAAGGTCGAGGAGCTCACCACTTCGCTCGAGGTGGAGACCGCTAAGGCCTCGATGAACGACCAGGAAAAGGCTTACATGTCCAGCCTGGGCCGCGAGGAGCAGAAGGCTTTCCGCGGTTTGTCGGCCGGCGATCGCAAGAAGAAGATGGGCAAGGCTGCCGACGACGAGACCCTGACGGTCAAGGGCCAGACGATTCGGAAGTCTTCGGTCGGCGACGAGATGTTCGCTATCCTGAAGGCGCAGTCCGAGGAAATCGAGTCGGCGGTGAAGTCGGCCGCTACCGAGAAGGCTGCTCGCCAGATGGGCGAATACGAGAAGGTGGCCAAGGCTGCTTACACGAACCTGCCCGGCACCGATATCGAGAAGGCCCACGTCCTGAAGGGGATCGAGAGTCTTTCCGAAGATGTTCAGGCTTCCATCGTGAAGATGCTGGCGGCCGGCGAGGGTGCCATCAAATCGGCGTTCACTCGTCTCGGTGATGGTGGCGGCGAAGACATCGGCCGGCAGTCGGGCCTGCGGAAGGGTGCTTCGCATCCGTTCATGGGCAAGGTGCGTGAAATCCAAAAGCGTGACAGTCTCGGCCACGCCGCTGCGATGACCAAGGCGCGCACGGAATACCCGGACGAGTTCGCTGCGTATCGTGAGTCCGACGCCAACTAGTCGAGAGGGCTGGGTGTAGAATCTCAGCCCCCGACCTTGATTCCTTACTGAAGATTTGGAGAAAACGGAAATGGCAATCTTTCGTGTGCCTGCGGAATTCATGTATTCGGAGACGGCTGGTGAAGATTTCACCGGTGATCTGAATAAAATCGTCGCACTCAACCAGCAGCAGAAGTTGGTTCTCGCCGGCAACGGTGCGTTGGCGATCGGCACCCTGTACGAGGAGGCTGTTGCTGACGAGCCGGCCACCATTCAGATGCTCGGCATCGCCAAGGTGAAGCTCGGTGGCACGGTTCAGGCCGGTCAGCGTGTGATGTCCAATGCGTCCGGCCTTGGTGTCGCAGCGACTTCGGCGCTCTACTCGATCGGCGTCGCACTCGTGGCTGGTGTTTCCGGCGACGTGATTCCGGTCACGCTGATCCCGGGCACTGTGGCGTAACTCTTTCGAGTCGCGATCAGGTTTAATCTGGTTCTGGAGTAGAAGTATATGCGTATTCAAAAGAATTCCCCTTCGGCAACGAACATCGAAGGGACGTTGCACATCGACCGCTACCTGACCGACTTCTCCGTGATGTTCGTTCAGGATTCGGCGCGGTTCATCGCACAGAGCTGCGCCTCGGTGATTCCGGTCCTCAAACAGACCGACAAGTTCGTCGTTTACGATCGCGGTTACTTCTGGCGCGATGAGGCTGCTCCCCGCCCGCTCGGTGGTCGTCCCGTTCAGGTCGGCTACAAGATCGGTGAGGGCACCTACAGCGCTGTCGAGTTCGCGCTGGAGCATACTGTCGATGACCGTCAGCGCGCGAACGCCGACGATCCGATCCGGCTCGACGAGAACGCCACGATCCTGCTCACGCAGAAGCATCTCATCAAACAGGACCGTGTCTGGGCGCAGAACTTCTTCCGCACCGGCGTCTGGACCACGAACTATGAAGGTGTCGCCTCAACTCCCGGCAACCTCCAGTTCCTGCAATTCAGCGATGCCTCCTCCGATCCGATCGGCGTTATCGATGCGGCGAAGGATGCGATGAACGAACTTACCGGCTACATGCCGAATAAGCTCGTTCTTGGTGCCGACGTGAAACGGACTCTGCGCTCCCATCCCGATATCGCTGACCGCATCAAATACGTCCAGCACGGCGTGGCCGACGATATGATCCTGGCAGCCCTGTTCGACGTCGACCAGGTCGTGACTGCTCGTTCTGTCTACAATGCGGCGGCCGAAGGTGCCACGGACAGCTTCAACTTCATCGTCGACAAGAAGGCGATGCTGCTGGCGTACATCGAGCCGAATCCCGGTCTCGACTCTCCGACGGCAATTGCCAACTTCGCCTGGACCGGCCTGATCCCCGGCGCCACGAATGCGATGGGCGGCGTCATCGAGTCCGGTCGTGACGATCGCGCGCACAGCGACTTCTTCCAGGGTCGTATGGCGTGGGATCTTCAGCGCGTGTCGGCCGACCTCGGCGTGTTCTTCAACGACGTGGTGATCTAAGCTAGTAATTGACTAGCTTTAGTACTATAGATTAATCCTGGAATAAAAGGAATGGCAACAATGTCCAGGTATACAGCATTTCCTCGTCCGCTACCTTTCAATCGTGATTGTGAATTTACTGTTCGTCGTGGGATTCGTCTTAACGGTCAGGAATTCAAAGATGGTGATGTGATCGATAAGACGCTCCTAACAACTCGACGGCTACGTCAGTTGTTCGAACAGCGCTTTATCGTACAGGGTGACTCGGTACCCAACACGCTTGTAGTTCCGCATTCTATTGATTTTAAACAACTGCCGACCGCTGCTATCGTGAGTTGGTTGGCGCAGCGACAGAAGACCCCAAGACCGGGAAGCGATCGGGCCAAAACAATCGCTTTGGCCGAGATCGTCCAACGGAAAGAGAAGGAAGCTGAAGATGGCGTCGTTTCTGGAAACCCAGTTAAGGAACGCGATCCACAAAGGCTTCCAAGGAAGGTTGCTAAAAGGGATTCTGCGCAGAGCGACGCTCAGCAGCACAGTTGACGCAAACGGGGATCCGAGCAGAACTTACACCAACTACAATCTAGAAGGTTTCGTCGACACCTTCTCTGTTTTTCAGAAAGCTACTGCGGGCATTCCCGAGTCAGACGTAAAGCTTCTGATCATCGCCGGTAGCCTTTCTATCGACCCTCGTAAAGATGATCAAGTTCGCTTCCGAGGTGTGTGGTACCAGGTCCGCGCACTTGGCAAAGATCCGGCGATAGCAACTTGGGAACTACAAAGCTTTCAGATAGCGGATCCTACCTGATGCATATCGCCTTCTACAGAAGTGAAAAAGAGAGATGCCAACAATTCGCTGGCGTCTTTCGTACTGCGCTTTTGGCACAGGGCGATACCGTAACAGAGTACCCAGTCTTCGGCGATGTCGATAATCAGGCCGATGCTATTGTGATGTACCGCGTTAGGCGGAAAGAGCTTCTCGACCATGCTGAGGCAAAGCAGATTCCTTTGCTCTACTTCGATAAAGGATACACTCGCACTCACGAATGGCAGCGGATTGCATTTGATGGAACCGAGCCTGGGTTTACTCTTGGGACCTACGGTTTTCCAGATAATCGGCGCAAAGCGTTCAATTGGCTCTTCCATCCTTGGAGGAGGTCTGGAAACCATATCGTTCTGGCCTCCTCAAATGAAGTAGAGCACGAATGGCGTGGACTTCCTTCCCCACAAGAATATGCAGTTTCAGTAGTTGAGAAGATCCGACGCTTTACAGACAGACCGATTATTCATCGCTGCAAACCAAATCAGAATCCTGTCTTCTCTGTTCCGGGCACAACTCAATCTCCTCAGGGCAGAACTGTACAAGAAGATTTGCAGGGTGCGCACGCCCTGGTAACAGTTGGATCGAGCATCGTGCTTGAGTCGGTGCTGTCAGGTGTCCCTACAATAGTTCTTGGTGACGCGGTAACTGTAAACATTTCAACTGCCGACCTAACCAAAATCGAGAATCCTCTGTTGGTCTTCGCAGAAGAAGTTATCGCAGTCCTGAACGACTTGGCGTACCATCAATGGTCTTGGGATGAATTTAAATCAGGCGTGGCCTGGGCTGCAATCCGGCCGATGCTCGTAAAGAAAGTATTGTGATGCAAGTGTACGAGGGTTTGTCCTTCCCTGAATCCGCAATCGCGTATCTACTACGACACAAGGGCGATGCTGCTAGCGTTCAAAGAACGTGCGAACGTCAGGCTATGCGTGCGCGGAAACAGTTTGAAGCCCTATCCCCGTACATCGGCAAAGACGTAGAACGGGTCCTCGATATCGGTTGCGGGCTTGGTGCGATTGATGTCGTTCTCGTTGCCGAGCGGCCGGTCACAACTCTCTATCTTGTTGACGGTGATGGGTCGCACGAGCGGCATGGCGAGTATCGTGACGTATCCGAGCCTTGGAATAACGTTGCTGACGCCGTCGAGTTCGTGCAGGCAAATACATCGAGGTTGCTCAAGATCGTACCGACGTGGCCAACCAAAAGCGTTGACCTGGTGATCTCGCTCAAGTCTTGGGGGCTGCATTATCCTGTAGACTGTTATCTGAATCTCGTGCCACACTTGTTAGATCGAGGAGGTGTGCTGATAATCGATCTGCACAAACCAGAAGCTCGGCAAGCACTCGAGGGCGTGGGACTCACCTGTACAGGAACGATTGGAGACTACAAAGATCAAGGAACGGCGTTGCTTCCGTTCGTTCGGCACATCTTTAAAAAGGTGGCGTAATGGCATCCCCAATTACCTGGAACGGGAAGCGAATCTCAGCAGGTATCCGCAGTGCTGTCATGCGGGGGTTGATCACTGCTGCGAATGATGTTCGTAACACAGCAGTGGACTCAATCATTGAGGGTCCGAAGACCGGTATTGTGTATCATCGTAGAGGTGTAGCGCATCAGGCATCTGCTCCAGGAGAACCACCAGCGGCTGATATCGGAACGTTGAACAACTCGATAACCATTCGTCCTGATGTCAAAAGTCTTACTGTCTACGTCAATGCTGGTGCCAAGTACGCGGCCGCACTTGAATATGGAACAGCGAAGATGGAACCGCGTCCGTACCTCAGACCAGCTTTGTTGCAGCACGCTCGATCGATTGATAATCTGGTAGCGCTTGAGGTTCGCGCGTATCTTGCCAGCGGAGGTAAGTGATGGATTTGGCGGCCCCGCTATACGCAGCGTTGAGTGCTGATGCGGCGATAACGAGTCTACTAGGAACATTTCTTTCGGGTCCGTCCATTCATACAAGAAGGCCGGTTCCAGAAGAAGCAGGATATCCGATGTTGATCGTTTCGGCCAACGTCGGAGTCACGGACGAGGATGGATTGGTATCTCGGCGTCCCATCCTCGTTCGTGATATCATCGCGTACGGGGAACAGGATAGTCAGTATCGTGTAGTTGAGCAGCTGGCTGACCTCCTCCGTACGAAGTTTCATAGGCAACGCGATTCCTTTACCATTTCAGGTTTTCATGTTGTTGACGTAGTCGCCGTAGGGCCTATCCCTGGCCCCACAGATGACTTTAATCACGTAGCTCGAGTAGTAACGCTAACCATTCGTTTGGTAGCGGAGTAGTAGAAAGGATATTTGATGACAGTCAATACAGCCGCCCAATCCCGAGTGTTTATCGGTACTACAGGTCAGGCGAATGACGTGACGGACTACGAGGCCGATAGCTACATTGAGGTCGGCGAAGTCGAGGACCTCGGCGAGTTCGGCGACACGGCTGAGGAAGTCACCTTCACAGCCTTGAAGGATCGTCGTACTCGGAAGTTCAAAGGATCGTTCAACGCAGGAACAATGACTATCATCTGCGGTTCCGATCCCGAGGATGTTGGACAGGATGCACTCCTCGCCGCGTTCTTGTCCGACTTTGATTACAACTTCAAAGTCACGCTGAACGACAACATTACTCCTGCAGGCGCGCCGTCCACGCTGTTCTTCAGCGGCAAGGTGATGTCGAAGAGTCGGAACGTGGGTCAGGTGAATAACGTCGTTCGGCAGACGTTCATGGTCGGTATCAATACCGAGATCCTCGAGGTCACTGCGACTTAATCGGCGGCAAATCTGGACGAGCGACGGGCCCTAACGGTCTCGCCGCTGCTACCGTACCAGAGGCACCGCTTCCGCGAGCGAGCGCCGCAGATTCGCCGGCTCACGGCTAGCGTAAAATCGTTGGAATGGAACAAGCAATGACAAAGAACCTACCGCTGCCTGGCTCAGGCGACGTCCCTATCACCCTCGATGGGGAAGATCTTTTCCTGAAGCCAACATTGGAAGCCTGCCTGAGGATTTCTCGGCTTCATGGGAATCCACACGACACCGCCACTAAGATTATGGCGATGGACTTCGATACGGTCGTCGCTGTTGTTGGCATTGGTCTTCGCCGAACGACCAACAAAGATCTTCAGGAGAAGGTGTATCGTACAGGTCTCGTGAATCTCCGAGCATCCCTGATCTCATTCATCCACATCGTCAACAACGGCGGTCGGCCGATCGAAGACGAAGGTTCGGAGGATGAGAAGAAAGAAGAAGAAAACCCTCAGGAGCCGAGCCTGTAAGCCTATCGGAATATTATGGCAAGCTGTTAGAATTTGCAGCGGGCTGGCTCGGTTGGCCTCAAGAACAAGCCCTAGCATGCGACATTAACTATCTAGTATACGCGTACCAGGGTCGGATGTCGATGTTCCAGATGCTCTTCGGATCTAGGGAACAGGAACCTCCGCAGAAAAGAGCGAAAGCGAACGATATTAAACAGTTCGCAAAGACGCACAACCTTCTTGTACGTACGGGTAAGGTGAAACTTCCTAAGAAGAAAGCGAAAGCGAAAGTAGTATGACCCAAGTAGCTGGATCTGTGGAAGTCGCCGTCCGTGCAAATATGCAGCTATTCCTACGCGATCTCGAACGGGCGCGTATGGAGTTGCAGAAGTTCAGTTCGACGGCAACTCGAACAACTGCTGGAACGGCTAAGCAGTTCGACGCTATGGGTTCTGCTTCCTCGCGAGCATCAGGAGCTATTGCAGCATTCACGCGACAGTTTGCGTTCCTAGGCACCTTGACTGCTGGCTTTGCGCTCTACAAAGTCTCAGATCAGTTCGCTAGCTTCGAATACAACATGAATACCGTGCGGGCGGTCCTGAACACAACAGGATCAGAGTTCGCGCTTCTCAATACCAAGGCCCAAGAACTCGGTAGTTCTACTCGGTACTCGGCCGAGCAGGTTGCTGAGGCGATGACCCTCATGGCCAAGGCCGGAATGTCTGCCGGTCAGGTCTACGGTGGTGTTGCGAGTACGCTACAACTTGCAGCCGTTGAGGGTCTCGATCTGGCCACGTCTACTGAAGCCGTTGTCAACATCATGACTGGCATGGGTCTGTCAGTCAAAGACCTCGACCGTGCGGTTAACGTCCTAACCAAAACCAGTATAGATTCTACTACTGGTGTTACCGAACTTGCGTATGCCTTTAAGTACGCATCGGGGATCTCCGAGACAGCAGGTGTTAGTCTCGAAGAAGTAGCCGCTGCCATGGGCTTGATGGCGCAAGCGGGTACCAAAGGCTCAACCGCAGGTACAGCCCTCCGCGGTATCATCACACGACTTGTTGGCCCCACAGAGGAAGCCCGCAAGGTGATGAAGGCTTGGGGCATCTCGGTAGTTGATGCCTCAGGGAAGTTTAAGCCTCTTAGCGATGTTATTCGACAGTTCGAACCGATGGCCAAGGCGGGAGCACGCGGCTTAGAGGATATGTTCACTGTCTTCGGCGCTCGACCTTTCCAGGGCATTGCAGCTCTTACGAAAGCGGGCGCGGACGAGTTCGACAAGTTTACAAAGAACTTGCAGAATACAGGTGATGTCGCCAAACGCGTCTCTGAGATTCAGATGGAGGGTCTCAAAGGCGCGATGCTGCAATTAGGTACAGCGGCATCCGGACTAGCGGTGGCTATCGGTGAAAGCGGCCTTGGTAAGGCTTTCGAGTATCTCGCTGATAAGGCTACTTCCGCACTCAATGCAATGACTGCCGCTCTAAAGGGCATGGCCCCCCTTCAAGAGCAGTCAGCCGCGGTTCTTCGAAATACATTATCTTCGCAGCAAGCCGAACTCGATCAGGTTGATCGCGCCATTGAGCGTTTGCGGACCAATCGAGCAGGTGCGGGTCAGATCGCAGCTCTTGAAGCCGGTCGCAAGAAGATGGTCGAGAATATGACGACCACGCATGAATTTCTCATGCAGCAACAGCAGGTACAAACTGCTCTCAAGGCTCCGGCAGCAAAAGTAAAAGAGCAGCTTGACGATGTTACACCTCCCGCCGCTGTAGATGTTGAAGGTGGCCTAGCGAAGCGTAAGGCAGCGCAAGAAGCTCTCCAGCGGTTGGAATCTGAATACCTCGAGAGCACTAAACAGAATAAACGTCTTATCGAGGTTGAGCAAGAACGCGAGCTTGCCAAGTTTAAAGAGCTTCTCGAAAAGAAGTTGATTTCTCAGACGGAGTACGAGAACGCTGTCCGGCAACTGGGTGAAGTCACTCAGAAGAAGATGGAGGAGCTCCGCCAGAAGGACTTGAAGTTCATTGAGGATATCACCGGAGCGATTTCGAGTGGGCTGGAGGGAGCCTTCCGCTCATTTATCGAGACAGGTAAGGTCGACTTTAATGAGTTGACTCGTTCCATCCTCGCCGATATCGCTGTTATCGCTCTCCGCATGGCTGTGCTGCAACCGTTGTTTGGTGGGGGTGCGGGCGGTGGTGGTGGTGGAGCCATTGGAAGTATGATCGCCTCGTTGTTTCATACGGGTGGTGTCGCCGGTAGCGGTAGTGGTGTGAAGCGTGAAATGCCGATGGCTGCATTCTTTGGTGCTCCCCGGATGCACAAAGGTGGTCAGATCCTCGGCGCGAATGAGGTGCCTGCGATTCTCAATCGGGGTGAACGAGTTGTTCCTGCTGGTGCAAATGATAACGGTAAGGTTACTGTTCAGATCATCAATAACTCAAGTGCGCAAGTTAAAGAAGACTCTACTCGGTCATCAGACGGCGAAGAGATTCGCAGGTTCGTTATCGAAGAGACGAATAAAGGTATGACCCGTGGAGCCTTCGATGGTTCCATGCGCGGTCGGTACGGTAATCAGGTTGTTGGTACTCGCCGGTAGGGAGTAGGGCATGGCTTACAAAACTAAATTTGGCGGGTACCAAGCGGACAGTGACTTGTCCGCTTCTGACTGGACGAAGCGCTGGAATACAGCAGCCACCGCCACCGTTCTTGGTATTGGATATGAGTTTATCTCTTCAGCCGTTAGTCCAGTACAATCTCGAGAAAACACGTTCTCGGCGGTAATCCCAGCATCGGGAACGTATATTATTGCGTTGGAGGGTCGGTCTGTTGATGCTCCAGGTGTGCAGGGAGTATCGATTGATGGTCAACTCGGTCAGGAACTTTTCGAAGTAACTAATGGTAGTACTTTCCTAGCTTTCTGGTTGGTGGATCCTACTAGTTTCTCCGCAGGTGATATCAATGTACTTTTGAATTCTACTCACAACGGTTTTACTATTTCTGTATGGCAGGTATTCGGTAATGTAACAACATATGGAGATAGCGCTCAAGGATTGACGAGTGGCGCCACTGACTCTTTAGCTCTTAGCATTCGAAACGTTATTCTTGGTGTAGCGCGTAGTGGTGGATCTGTTGTTGTGGGGAATAGTGGCACCACTAAAGTGATGCTTCACATGGACGGCGCGGATGCTTCTACAACATTTACGGATGTAAATGCTGGGGGTTCTGCAAAGACTTGGACCGCTGCTGGAAACGCGCAGATCGACACGGCGCAAAGC
>Ga0209641_10000063_pt1 | contig 72794 bp, 81 predicted proteins | sample RifCSP16_1_FD_184022 | JGI IMG/M metagenome (GOLD analysis project Ga0209641, IMG submission 184022) | Soil microbial communities from Rifle, Colorado - Rifle CSP2_sed 16_1 (SPAdes) (version 2) | ecosystem: Environmental > Terrestrial > Deep subsurface > Rock core/Sediment | place: Rifle... | reverse complement strand
TGTTGGAAGTTACTTTTTTGGTTAAAGTCTCTACCGTTTCTTTGTCGAAGCCGTAATTGGTGTAGATTTCGCGGATTTCATCGCGCTCTACATCCGGTTTGTGTTTCATTTCCCACCTTTCAATCTTCTCCATCGCCTCATAATGCTCTCTTTGAGATTTGACACCCAGATAATTGCCCAAGGCCATTGAGGCCGAACCGGCAACAATTGTTAAAATTCCGGCAATGACAACAATGCCCTGATTGGCAATGCTTCCGGAAATTCCCACCAAAAAACCGATGGCCGTAACCACGCCGTCGTTTGCTCCAAAAACAATGTCCCTTAAAAACTCTCCGCTTGCGGGGTGTTCCGGTTCCCTTTCTGCAATTGATTTTCCCGGCATTGCTACCATTTTAGCATCCAGTTATTAGATATTAGAAATTAGTAATTAGAAATTCCACCGAAGGTGGCTAGGGGTATTCCTGCTCACCGGTTTCAACATTTTCCAAGATAATCGCTTTTGTCGGACAGGATTCTGCAGCCAATTCAATTGCTTCGGCCTCATCACCATTCCCCTCTAAAATTATCGCCTTATTTTCCGAATCCAAGGCAAAAGTCTTCATTGCCAAGGCAACGCAAGAAGCCGCACCGATACAGAGATTCCGATCAATTTTGATTTTATATTTTTTACTTTTATTTTTATCTTCCATATCTAAAGAAAAAATATATCAGAGGAGTGCCTTTGACATGACTGAAATCGAGTCAGACTCGATGAAAGGTACTAAGACGACCTGCTGATATAATTCTTTTTTTCCGTTTGAGTCCATAAATTAGTAATGTAGAACTTCTCCACAAGGTCGAAGAATAAACTACATTACTGTTCGAGCTTAAGTCGAGAACTTCCTATTTTCCTTATCGCTTCCAGTGACAAAAATGCGCATTTCAACCTTGCAGGCCCAACCGGCCCTCCAATCATTTTTAAAACATCGCGGCCTGTAATTTTGGCAAGGGCAGACACCGGTTTATTTAAAATCGCTTCGGAGAGAATTGATGCCGAAGCAATTGAAATTGCGCAGCCCTTGCCGGTAAACGATATTTTGCTAATTTTACCTTTTTTGATTTTAAAATAAAAAGTCACTTGATCGCCACAGAGAGGGTTGATCTGGTCGATTACAAAATCGGCATCTTCTAATTTCCCAAAATTTTGGGGAGAGCGCCAGTGCTCTAAAATTTCCTCGCGGTAGATATCCACTTTAAATGGGAACTTCTCGACTCGCTTCTCTCGCTCGAAGAATATTGTTCGAGCTTTGTCGAGAACTCCCGCTCCTTTTAGTAAATTTAAAAACCTTCTTTACCTTCTCAATCCCTTCAATCAACCTGTCCACATCCTCTTTCGTGTTATACACCCCAAAACTAACTCTGCATGCGGCGCCCGTCCGCCATCGCAAGTCCTGAGCTTGCTCAGGCGTTGCGGGCGGGTCGATTCCCAAAACCGACATTAAAGGCTGGGCGCAGTGGTGCCCGCTTCTTATGGCAACACCTTCGTCTGACAAAATCGAGGCAACGTCATGCGGGTGAATCGGAACTTGTCCTGAGCTCTTCGAGTCTGAGCCTGAGGGTTTATCCCTCAGAGTCGAATGACTTGCCGAAGGATCTACGTTAAACGCAATCACGGCACCTCTTGATGAGGACGGGCCTCGCCTGGGTTCCGGTCCATAGAGTTTGACTACAGGATCAGCTTTGAGTAAATTCCAAGCATATCTTGTCAACCCCGTTTCGTGTTTTCTGATATTTTCTGAACCAATTTTTTCTATAAAACTAATAGCTTCGCCAAATGCTATAACGTCGGCTATTGATGGCGTCCCGGCCTCAAATTTCCAGGGAAGATCATTAAAAATAGTCTTTTCAAAATCGACAGACAATATCATGTCGCCGCCTCCCATAAACGGCGGCATCTGTTCCAAAAGTTCACGCCTCCCCCAAAGCACGCCGACACCCGACGGCCCGTACATTTTGTGCGCCGAAAATGCCAAAAAATCACAGCCTAAATCGGAAACATCAATCTTCATATGCCCCACAGCCTGCGCCGCATCGACGATTATTATTGCCTTTGACCCTAGACTTCTGACTCTGGAAACTATCTCCTTAATCGGATTAATCGTTCCCAGAACATTAGACATCAAAGTTATCGAAACAATTCTTGTCCTCTTCGTCACCAATTTATCAAGTGTCGATAAATCCAACCGCCCCTCATTATCAATCGGAATGTATTTAATCTTGACCTTTTTATTGTTCGAGCTTGTCGAGAACTCTTCGGTCTTGAGCTCAGGGTCGAAAGACTTCTCGATTCGACCTTCGGTCCCACTCGAAGAATAAATGCTTTTTGTTTTTACCCGTTCATTGAGCATCTGCCAAGGAACAATGTTCGAGTGATGCTCCATTTGGGTAAGTAAAATCTCGTCACCGCTTTGCAGGGTCCGACCTTGACAATACGAAAGTAAATTGATCGACTCGGTTGTATTTTTAGTAAAAATTACCTCTTTTTCCGATTTCGCACCAATAAATTTTGCGACTTTTGCGCGAACGCCCTCATACAAATCCGTCGCCTCAACCGAAAGATCATAAACACCCCTGTGAATATTGGCGTAATGGTTGGTGTAGGCATCCACTATCGCATCAATCACAGCCTGCGGCTTCTGTGTAGTCGAGGCATTGTCAAGATATGCCAAAGGCTTTTTCATAAACGAGGTGCGTCCTCGTTGAGTGAGTTCGAGGTCGTTCCTCGTTGTATACATTCTATGTAAAAACGGAAATTCTTTTCTTATTGTGTCGTTTGTCATTTGCCCAAAAACGAGGTGCGTCCTCGTTGAGTTAGTTCGAGGTCGTTCCTCGTTTTAATTCTCGACGAAAATTTCATCGTTCTCTACCGAAACCTGGTAAGTTTTTAACGGCTCGGCAGCAGGAGGCAGGACATTGACACCGATTTTGATGTTGAATTGCGAACCGTGGCAGGTGCATTCAACAACATCCCCGTGCATCATATGGTTTTCATCAAGCTCACAATGCTCATGAGTGCAAATGTTGCTGGTTGCATAAAATTTGCCCTCAACATTAAAAAGCGCGACCGGCTCGCCGGCAACATCAACCTTTTTAAGATCACCTTCTGCAATATCTCCAACTTTTGCAACTTTAACTTTTGCCAATGAAATCACCTCCCCACCCGAAACGCCTGAGCAAGCTCATGCTTGCGATGGCGGACGGGCCTTGAATTATTATTCGAGCGAAGTCGAGAACTTACATTAGTGGAAGCTTCTCGACTCGTATTATTCGCTCGAAGAATATTTTTAATCGGTTTCACAAAACCCTGAATTAACAATCTCTCGGCCTCGGATCTACTCAACCCCCTCGTCATCAAATAAAACAACATCTGCTCATCGACTTTGCCGATTGTTGCAGCGTGGCCCGCTTTAACATCCGGCTCCAGAATTTCCAAAGCCGGCGTGTCGTCACCCATCTTGGCATCGTCGAAAAGAAGTGCGTCGCTTCGTAAATATGCATCCGCCCCTTTTGCCCCTTTTTCGATTTTGACAGTGCCTCGAAAATCAAACTTGGCTTTTCCCCTCAAAACCGCCCTCACGTTAACATTGGATCTTGTATTCGGCGCCACGTGAGTAATATATGTTTCAAGCGACTTTTCCTCGCTTCCTTTACCTGTCACCAACCCTACAATCTCCACCTCCGCATTCTCCTCAGCCAAAATTACATCTAATCTTTTGTCTTTCTCCAACAACTCAAAAGGGAGCAACTTTTTCTGATTTCTTCTTAAAATTACCTTCATTACTTAATGAACATCTCTTTAAATCTTTCAACTTCATCATCAAAAATATAGACAGCTTTCCCATTGGGCAGTTTTTTGGTGAAGAACACTACCGGGGGTTCTCCTTCCACTTTTGGGTAAAACTAATACATACCGAGACCTGCCTTACGCCAAAAAGGGTCTGGATGAGGATCAACCCACTCCGACTTATACCCCTTCCCTTTTCCAATATCCGTTAACGTCTCAATCAGCGCTTCAATCAGAATCACTCCCTTTACACCATGAGGACTGAGGTTATCAATACTCTTCCTATCAAAAACCTCCTCAAGTGGTCTAATTAATTGTTCAGCTTCTCTCATTTATTTCTCTCAAAATACTCATTCATCGGTTTCCAGTAATATTGGTACCAGCCGTCGTCAATTTCATCGGCTTTGTCATCCGGCACGTTTTCTTGAACCAAGGTCAATTTTGTGCCGCTGCCGTCTGGTTCAAGAGAAATCGTCAAATCCGAATAATGGCCTTTGGGCCAGTCGTCTGCACGCCATTTCTGGACAATCTTTTTGCCTTCGACAAGTTCCACATTTTCCCCTGTCAATTCTCCGCTCCAAATATCAAACTTCCCCCCTGCCCTTACGTCGAACTTCACCTCTGCGCCCGTAAATTCCACATGCTTTTTGGCATCAACAAATGCCTCATAAACTTCCTGCGGACTCGCGTTTATATGGACTATCTGTTTAATCGTTTTCACTAAATACACCATTAAGCCATTCATTCGCTCTTAACTGGCTGGATAATGAACCTTCTTTCGTCACCGAATCCGACTTCTCCAACTTACATGCAGTAATTAGAAGCATGGTAATAGTTTCAAGAGCTGTTCTATCTTTCTTAGAAATTTTCTTCCCCGCAAAAACTACGCCGAAACTCAACTCCTCCTGCCTTACATTCCAGCTGCCCACTCTCCACTCACCTCTGATGGGTTCTGCTGAGTGTGGTAAATCATGCTCTCTCATCCCACTGCCCCATCCTGGCGATCTCCCATTTTGGAAAGCCTTTCAAAAACACCATGCAAGTTGTATGGATCCTTGCCGCTTGCTTCTATATAAGCCTCAACACATTCGAGAACATGCGGAAATAAAGATCTGCCCTGCTCAACCATAAGTTGATGATCGAAATTACCTTTAAGCGCTGCTTCCCAGAATTTTCTAGTGTACAATTCTTCTTCAAATAGCCGGCCCAAGGAAAAAAGTGCCAAGACATGGACTTCACGGTAATTAAGTGCAATGTAAATTTTGCCTGATTCATCCTCCTTTAACTGCGCCACATCGTCAAATTTTTTAAGAAGAGTCGACTCGATCCTCTGCTGAAAATCTTCCATCTTACCAAGGTCGGTAATAACTTCTCTTTCGTACTCTACCGCAGCCGTCAATAATCCATATAAGTTGTGCATTGCATCCCCTGACAGCTTTAGCATATATTCTTTACTCCGCTCTTCTGGATCGGCATCAGTATCATCTGCCTGTTCTTTCATCCCACTCTCCTTCTACCTCAAATAATTCCTCGAATTTCTCCACTTCGCTATCAACCACCCACACAAACCCATCAAACTTATCCGTAAATAAAGACAATTCAGATTTATCTAGACTTTGACCCTCTCTCCAAACAACCCAACTGTCCTTATAAATTTCTGTTAATAATAAACCTCTAGACTCAGCATGCGGGCGTACTTCCTCTATATTGTCGGCAACCCGAAAAAGTCTTCCGGTTTTTGTCAATTCTCTGAAAAACTCTCCTTTCCTGCCTCCGAACACATCCTCGGGTGAAGCCGATATTCCCAACCTTAACTCTGTCATTACCCTACACTTCCTTCCATGTTGAGTTGAATTAATCTATTTAATTCCACTGCGTACTCCAAAGGCAGTTCTTTGACAATCGGTTCGATGAAGCCGTTGACGATAAGAGACGTTGCTTCCACTTCCGTAAGCCCGCGGCTCATTAAATAAAACAGCTGTTCTTCGCCAATTTTGGAAACCGAAGCTTCATGCCCCATGGTAATATCCGGTTCGTCCACCTGCATTGTCGGGTAAGTGTCGGAACGTGACTTCTCGTCCAAAATCAATGCATCACAGCGCACATTGCATTTAACCCCCTTGGCGCCGCGGATAGCTTTAACCAGTCCCCGATAACTTGTTCTCCCGCCGTTTACCGAAACCGACTTTGAGATTATTTCCCCGGAAGTATCCGGCGCCAGAAACATCAATTTTCCCCCTGCATCCTGATGCTGGTTTTGATTTGCCAAAGCCAAAGACAGAATCTCGCCTCTTGCACCGCGTCCTGTTAAATAGCAGCTTGGGTATTTCATGGTAATTTTAGAGCCGATATTGCCGTCCACCCACTCCATAATGCCGTCTTCTTCCACAAACGCCCGTTTGGTAACCAGATTATAGACGTTGGATGACCAATTCTGGATTGTCGTATACCTGCAGCGCGCTCCCCTTTTGACAAAAATCTCCACAACCGCCGCATGCAAAGAATCCGTAGAATAAACCGGCGCCGTACAGCCTTCGACATAATGGACATAGGCGCCTTCGTCTACAATAATCAAAGTCCTTTCAAACTGCCCCATGTTGGCAGCGTTGATGCGGAAATATGCCTGCAAGGGAATATCGACAGAAACTCCGGGCGGGACATAAATAAAGGACCCGCCAGACCAGACTGCGGAATTTAGGGCCGCGAATTTATTGTCGGCAGGCGGGATTGATCTGCCGAAACACGATTTGACAATGTCGGGGTATTTGCGAAGGCCGGTATCCATATCGCAAAAAATCACGCCTTTTTCTTCCCACTGTTTCTGGAATGAATGATAAACGGCCTCGGATTCATACTGCGCCGTTACCCCAGCCAGAAACTTCCGCTCGGCCTCGGGAATGCCAATGGCATCATAAGTATCTTTGATTTCTTTGGGCAAATCGCGCCAGTTCTTCTTTTGGTTATCCGTGGGCTTTATGTAGTAGAAAATATTTTCAAAATTAATTGTCGAAAGATCCGCACCCCAAGCCGGCATTTTTTTAGATTCGAAAATCGAAAGTGCCCTCATCCGAAATTCCCTCATCCACTCGGGCTCGTTCTTCATCGAACTAATCTGCTCAACCACTGATAGATTCAGACCGCGTTTAGATTTGAAAACGTAGTTCTCGGGTTTGTTAAAACCATACTTGTAATTATCCGTTACTATTTGCGTATCGTTCATGGTTTATTCGTCTTAGACTGCCGATTAACAGCTAACATATTTCTGATCTACCAAGGTATGTGGTGACCACCGGGAACACCTGCTGGTCTACTCGTCTTTTCTGCCCATTCAGGATATTTCTCTGCCAATTGGTGTACATTCATACCCGAATCAACATCCGACATGAACCGGTCATATTCTTCACCAGGCAATATTTTCTTTAAATCCCAATGAGGATTGCCCTCACTGTCGAACTCGATTAAAGGTAGACCACCATCGGGTATCTGCGATTTTCCGAAATCAGACTCTGTCATAATATTGCACCTCCCTTCCCATTTTTTGATATCCTTTTTCTTCTATCTGCTTTGCCAAATTTGCCTTGCCGGATTTAATGATCTTGCCGTCCATCATAATGTGCACAAAATCGGGTTTGAGATACTTCAAAATGCGTGCGTAGTGTGTAATTAGAAGTACAGAGGATTGGGGATTGGATCTCGTGTATTTTTTAACTGCTGTAGCTACTATCTTCAATCCGTCCACATCTAGCCCCGAGTCAATTTCATCCAAAATCACTAACTTTGGTTCTAAGGCCATCATCTGCAAAATCTCGCTTCTTTTTTTCTCCCCGCCGGAAAATCCCTCGTTAAGTGATCTCCTGATAAACTCCTCGCCAAGTTTTAATTCCTTTGCATAACCAATTAAATCACTTCGGAAGTTTGCTACACTGTTTCGAAACAGCGAAGCAGACTTAATTTTGCCGTTTGTTGAATGCCTAGCCTTTCTTAAGACGTTGAACATTGAAACTCCGGGTATTTCCACCGGATGCTGGAAAGCCAGAAATATTCCTAACTTTGCTCTTTTATCCGGCGTTAATTTATTGATTTTCGAAATCTCAAATCTCAACTCTCCACTCTCAATTTTGTAGGACGGATGTCCAGCGATAACCTGTGCCAGCGTGCTTTTCCCGCTCCCATTCGGCCCCATCAAAACATGCAACTCGCCTGGATTAACTTCCAAACTCGCGCCTTTCAAAATCTTCTTGCCTTCGATCGAGGCTTTTAAGTTTTTACAACTTAACATCAGCCAACTCCTTCATGCGTTTTCTAACCATGTCTGTTACAACTCCAGCTTGGTCTAAAAAGTCTTCAGATACTATTCCAAAACTTTTAAAATAATCTTCATCACTAGTCACCTCTAATTGAGGGTTAAAACTCACTCCTGATGGAAGTTTAATCCTCTTTGGTTTAATTGTTATCTTTCTTCTAACCAAACCCTCTTGCTGTATTTCATACAATTCCACTTCATCATCCAAATTTTTAAATAAAACTTTTAACCGCACTTCTCTATCTAGACTGATGCTTAATCTCCAATCCTCTCCTTTGTATTCACCAATAAGTCCTTTTAACTCGCTAAAATATTGAGAGTTTCTTTCGACCCTCCGCTCGTATTCTTCCGCTCTCGCTCTTCGCTCTAAATTTCTCAAGACGGCACCTCCTTAAAAGAATTCTTGAGAGTTTCATAATCTTCTTTCGGAATTTCGTGGACGTTGCCTTGGAAACCTAGCTTCCAATACTTCGCCGGCCACTTCTTTAAATATTTCAATTTATCTTTAAATTCCTCTGCCGGCACATACCCATCTTCACTAAGTTTGACTTCAAACTTGACATCAAACCGCCATGGATGAGTTTCCTCACCTTTCGATGGATTTATTGGCACCCCATCAGCGGAACCCAAATTAATATTCATCAATAATCTTGAAGCATCAGTCCCTTTAGCAGAGATCGGTTTTGTTTTCTCTTCCGTAAAAATCTTTGATTTTTCTTCGCGAAATTTACTTTTAAATTCTGCCGTTCCGCCGAATTTGCCGATTTTGGTGAGATAAAAAACCACTTTATCCCCAACTTCGACTTTTTCTGCATAACTTTTTCTCTTTGCCTTCATTGCGCAAATATTTTTCTGTTTCATGATCTTAAAATTATCTGGATGAGTGACCAACACCCAATAATTCATTGGTGGGCCACCAAATCGGCAACAGTTTTTTTACCGATTGTTTTTTCCATTTGTTCTTTCATCTCATTCCACATTTCCCCTGCTCCGCAGGTACATTCGTGGTCGTCTTCAAAACATTTACCTTCGACAAGTTCTCCGTCCAAAACTTTAAGAACGTCCAAAATTTTTATTTTACTTGCTGATTTTGCCAAAGAATATCCGCCGGAAACACCTTCTTTTGAAGCTAGAATCCCCGCTTTTTTAAGTTCTTGGGCAATTTGGGATAAGAATTTGGGGGAAATCTGGTTTTTTGATGCTATTTTTGAAATCGACAAGGTCTGACCTTGTGAACGCTTGAGGTTCGAAAGCAATATCAACCCGTAATCTGATTTTTGCGAAAGCCGAAACATAAATGAAAACTACTAGTAATTAAGTGGTAGTTTATAAAATGGGCAGCTGAAAGTCAATGTTTAATCCTGTAAACTTGCTGGACTTTATTAAAAGTCTTGCACTTGTATCAACGCTACAATAGGACTAAAAAAACCACCTCTATAGGCAATAATTAGGAATATTATGAGTAGAATGGCGATTATTGCAGAAATGATCATTAAAATTCTCATTAGATAGATTCACCTCCTACTCCTGCGCTTCAATCCACTTTTCTGCCTCAAGTGCCGCCATGGAGCCATACCCGGCGGCAGTGACCGCCTGACGGAAGTGATAATCGTGGACATCGCCTGCCACAAAAACGCCTTCGACAGAAGTCGTCATCTGGAATTTCCCCGGCCCGTCGCCCTGCGGAATTCTTTTAACATAACCCTGTTCATCAAGTTCAATCTGGCCTTTGAAAATATCGGAAAGCGGCTTATGGCCAACCGCCAAAAACATGCCGTCAACCGCAAGTTCTTTTTCTTTTCCGGTTTTGACATCCTTAACTTTTACGCCTTCAACTTTATCTTGTCCCAAAACATCCACAACCACACTATTTGTCAGAAAAGTTACTTTTTTGTTTTTCTTTGCGCGGTCCAGCAAAATCTTTGAGGCCCTGAACCCTTCTCTCCTGTGAATGATAGTCACCTCCGAGGCAAATTTGGTTAAAACCAATGCCTCCTCCATGGCACTATCGCCGCCGCCGATTACGACGACTTTTTTATCCTTAAAGAAAAACGCGTCGCATGGTGCGCATGAAGAGACTCCCCGGCCGATTAACTTTTGTTCGTTTGGTAAATTAAGCCATTGGGTTTCTGCTCCGGTTGCAATAATTACGGATTGAGTTTGGTAGGATTTCCCGTCTGCAGTAATTTTGAATGGCCGTGATTTAAGATTGACTGAAGTTACATCCTCATTTAAAATCTCCGCCCCGAACCTTTCGGCCTGCTTTCGAAATAGCTGCATTAAATCAGGGCCTAAAATTCCTTGCGGAAAACCGGGGTAATTTTCAACATCGGTTGTCAGCATCAATTGTCCGCCCCACTTAACTCCCGCCAAAACCAAAGGTGAAAGATTGGCGCGAGCAACATATAAAGCGGCCGTAAATCCGGCAGGACCGGAACCGATTATTATCACCTTACGAATTTCTGTTGACATAAAATAAGTAATTCATTATACAAAACTATTGTCAAATCAAATATCACAATTTTAAATTTTCAATTTTTAATTTAAAATGAAATCTAAATGATTAATTTTTAAAATTAAATATTCACTTAAAATTATAAATTTCAAATTATAAACTTCTCCAGCTTAAAAGCTGGAGTTTTGTCTTAAGTTTACATGAACTCTGCTGAAGAAGTATGTATTCTCTTGCTTTCATCTTCGCCATAAATAACGAAGTTTTCAGCAGAGTGAATATACATTTCCGAATAAAATACGAACCCGAAAAATTGCCGAAAATTTTACAACTGATCAAATTTTGTACCCCGAAAATGGCCAATTTTGAATAAAAATAAATCACTATTGACACCTTTTGCACCCGCTGACATAGAATGTCTCTCGTCAAACATTTATGAAAAAGCTCGCTCTAATTTTGGGGACATTTTTACTGCTTACCCTAAAATTTATCCCATCATTATCTGCACAAGCAAAAGGTATACCCACCTTAGATGTGCTTACCCCCTCCGAAGGGCAGACTATTTATGGAGATAAAGTCCCGATACTTTTGGACGCCCAAAACTTTGAAATTGTCGATTTTGCAAACAACACCAAAGCGGTTGCCGGACAGGGACATGTCCATCTGTGGCTGGATGATGAGCAAATGACCCCCCAGTCTGCAGCCAAAGCCATTGAAGATACCTTTACTTTTAGCGACGTCCCTACGGGCGATCACAAGCTAAAAGTCGAGCTAGTTGCAAACGACCATTTTTCTCTAAAGCCTCCGGTTGCGCAAGAAATCAGCTTTAAAACGGCGCCGGTTTCTTCTGCCGTGACTCCCGAAGCAGAATCCGGGTTTGACAAGAAAACCGCACTGGTAATCTTTGTGGTAGTTGCCTTGGTTATCGTGGCCGCCTGGTGGTACACGAAGGATGAAGATGAGGAAGAAGTCAAAAGTCAAACTGTAAAGTCAAAGTCTAAAGTAACTAAGAAAAAGACGCCAAGAAGAAGCGGATAGCTTATGGTCGATCGACTATAAACTACCAACTATAAACTAAGAACTTTATTTAAACAGAAGCCCTTCGCGTTTGACGAGGGCTTTTGTTTTATCTAAACATGTCGATCTGCGACCCTTCGACTACGCTCAGGGTAGCTGACTCGTATGTTATACATGACGGTCAGCTACATGGCTGGCGCCCCAGGAAGAAGGTTTGGTGGCGACTTTGAAGCCGTTTGCACGAATCATACCGACAATTTCGGCAATCATGTCTCTGGTCTCGCCATTGGGCCCGATATCTACGTGGATTTCCAAATTTAGGTCTTCCGGGGCACCAAGCGAAGGCTTGGGCTGGTTCAATAAGCCCATTTGCGCAAAATCGTAAACTAACTTTTCCGCCAAAGCCAGAGAAATCAACGCCTCCTGCCAGATGCGCTGTTTCATCGAATGCAAGTTTAATATCTTTTGCCTTCCCCAAAAATACACGCCTCCTTTGCCTTTTTTGTGGACAACAACTGCGGAAACAAAATCGGCCTCGCCCGCCATGCTAGACTTGCCGTCTGCAAGGCGTTGCGGGCGGGCAGTCCCGTTTTGCGCCTCGGAATCCGTACCGATGATAATTTCATAATGCCCCTTGGTATCTCTGCCCATGAACCAGATCATTTTGGCAAGCGCCTCCTGCCACTCTAATTGGCCGTAAGTCGGGCTGTTGTAGCTTTCGGGCAAAATTTGTCCTGCTCTGCTCATTGATTTCTCAGCAATTTTAAATGAATTCGAACCCAAAATCAAACCCGCCAAAACTTGCTTCAAACCTTTTCAGTTCTATTCGAACACGGTTTGAAGAGCGATTTTAGGCGGGCAGGCCCGCCAAAACTTACCTCTCGAGGCCACAAAAAAGCCCCATGTGTGTGGGGCCTATTGCGTACCGGCCGGTACCAAAACTGAAAGGGCTTTAGATCCCAATGAGGGGTCTAAATTAATCTTTGCAAGAAAAAAGGGGACTGTCAATCCCCAAATAGAGCTTAATTGGCTAAAGTGAGAATTATGAAGACTTCTTTGTTAGCCTGTCGGCAACAATACCTGAAGCAATACTTGTTAAATCTTCCTCTTTTTTGGCTGTGATTCTTCCCCTGCCGTATCTGGCAAGTAAAAGTCCCAAAGGACCGACACCGGCAATTGAGGCCATACCAAGTACACCTGGTCCGGTTTCAGGCTGTTTTACGGGAACGGTTGATACTCCGGCAACCTGGCCGGCGACATTTACAGTCTGGTTGTTTTCCTGTTTCTGCTCGACATTGACATTGACATCAACCTTTTGTTTTTGCTCCTGGCTTTGGCCCTGATCCTGACCGGCTTCTTCATCAGCATTGCCATTATCATCATCTGATTCATCGTTGTCGTCGGAAGCTTCATCCTCGTCTTCATCGTTATTATCCTCTTCATCATCATCCCCGCCATCTTCATCATGATTGTCATCCTCGTCCTCGTCTTCCTCTTCGCTTTCGTTTTCATCGTCTTCGTCATTAGTCTCGTCATTATCATCTTCCTCCTCATCCTGGTCGTCACCGTCTTCGTCCTCATCTTGATCATTCTCATCTCCGTCGCTATGATCTTCGGCTTCGTCATCATTCCTGTCATCACCATTATCTCTATCATCATCTTTATCCTCATTGTCCAGATCGTCATCATCATCACAGTCATCATCTTCATCACGATGGTTTGAGGAATGATCCCGAGACGAAGACTCGCCGCATTCATCATGATTTTTGCTGGCAAATACACCGGAATTAAAATTTGAAGCCGCGGCAATAACCAGGATTATTCCTGTAAAAACCGTGAGAATTAATCTAATTAATTTTTGTTCTCTCATATTAATAAAAATAGAGAACGAAGATTATATAATAATAATTATAGGTTGTCAAGTATTGAAAAAATCAAAGGTAATTCCTTAATTTATAGGTCTTATTGACAAACATAATTTAAAGTGATAAATTGAAACCGTGCGATAATATGTTAGAAACTTAATTATTAGACATCTAACTAATTAAGGGGCTAACATGAAGCACACAATAGTCTTTCACACGATAAACGTTGCTAAAAAGATGAGGAAGGCTATTGGGCTTAAATTAGGCAATCCCCCATTTTCGTATTCACAATCCTCTGCCCTTTTGGCTATCGATTCCCAAAAAGAAATCAGTCAGGCGGAAATCGCCTCAAGGCTCCATTTACAGCCGGCCTCGGTCGTTTCTGTTATTGATGAACTTGAGAGATTAAAACTGGTTATCAGAAAACCGACGAGCTTTGACCGCAGAAAATACAACATCACCTTAACCCCGGAAGGCAAAACCTTAGCCGGCAAAATCAGGGTGGAAGCTTCCCAGCTGGAAAATTTCCTAAGGGAAAAACTGGGCGCAAATGAGGCTGAAAAATTCTTTTTGACAATCGAAAATATCTCTTCATACATTAACCAGTGGCAGGAAAAGGTCAATAACACAAAAAGTGCGAAAGGAGGTGAATATGAAATACCCGGCGCAAAGCGACATCTGGCGTCTTGATCATGTCATAAGACCCACAAACGGAGCCTCAAACGGTACCTCCTTAGTAAATCACGGTCAATCACGGGTTTTGGGCAGGTTTCGTCAAATCTTCCCGCTAAGCCTTTTCTGCGACGATTTGATTGTTGAAGAACTGCGTATAGTTCACGTCAAGAAAAACGGCCCCTGGGCATATGAGGTCATCTCGATAATGGCAACCGACATTGCCAGCGTCAATGCTTCTTCAGGTATGTTTTTCGGTCAAGTTCATATCAAGAGCCTAACCGGCGGTCCAGAAATTTTTGTCGATAACATGTTGCGTCGCCATATCTATAAGATCCGCAGTCTGGTTGAAGGTATAGCCCTATCTTCAAGAGAAGGTTTAAGACTGGAGCATCAGTCCAGCTTGGAAGCCGAAAGGCAGGATATCTTGGCAGCAGGCAGCGTTCACTATCGGTAGACGCCAATTATATTGCTTATACGAGGTGTAAGGTGTTAAAACACCAGATAGATTTTAAGAAAAAAAATCCCCCATTTATAAACTTCTCCAGCTTAAAAGCTGGAGTTTTATCTTAAGTTTACATGAACCTTGCTGAAGAAGTATGTATTCCCCTTGCCTTCATCTTCGCCATAAATGCCGAAGTATTCAGCAAGGCGAATATAAAATTTCCAAAACTTTTTTGACAATTGCTTTTGAAGAAATTCCTTCATAATCCAAAAGCTCTTGCGATTTGCCGGACATGGGCATTTTGGATACCGAAAGTTTATGGACTTCGACTTTCTCATTTGCGAGGGCACTCAAAACCGCATCACCTAGCCCGCCTTCAGGGTAATGATCCTCTATGGTTATAATGACTTTTGTTTCTTTGGCGGCAGACTTTAGGGTTGATTCATCAATCGGCTTGATGCTGTAAGCATCGATGACTCTTGCATTGATATTCTTTTTTACAAGTTGATCTGCCGCTTTTAATGCCTCGATCAGCACAACTCCGCAGGCAACGATCGTTAATTTGTCATCCTTAGAGCTTCTGACAATTTTGCTGCCACCTATCTTAAAATCTTGGCTAATTTCGTAGATAACAGGCGTTGCCGGCCTTGCCGTGCGGATATAAACAATTCCCTGATGATTGGCCGCTTCAAAAACCAGCTTTTCACAGGAGACGGCATCTGAAGGATTCAAAACCACGCTTCCAAAAACCGCACGGAATAGAGAAATATCCTCAAGCCCCATTTGCGATGGCCCATCCTCGCCAATCGAAACACCTGCATGACTTCCCATGAATTTGACGTTGCCTCGGCTGTAGGCAGTCATTCGTATCTGGTCAAAGGCGCGGGTAAAAAAAGTGGCAAAGGTAGAGACAAAAGGAATCATTCCCCGAGCAGAAAGCCCCAAGGCAGTCCCAACCATATTTTGCTCAGCGATAAACATATCCAAAAATCTTTCCGGTATTTTTTCTTTAAACCTTTCCGTATACGTAGAATTCTTAACATCTGCATCCAAACACACAACATCCTTTCTTGCTAAACCCAATTTCGTAAGTCCACTTCCATAGGCTTTCCTCGTGGCAACCATTTCGCCGAGCTTATAAGGCTGAAACTTCTCGACCTTGCTCGAAGAATAATTAGTGTTCGATCTTGTGGAGGACTTCAAATGTGAGTCCGGCGGCTTTGCAATCTCACCACGACCCGACTTATCAACTTTACCAAGTTCGGCAACCGCTCGCTCGAATTCTTCTTTCGATAAGGGCTTCCCATGCCATCCTTCTTTATTCTCAAGAAAACTTACACCTTTCCCCTTCACGGTTTTTGCGATGATTAATGCAGGTTTCGTCTGCGATTCTACCCACTCAAAAGCCTTAAAAATTTCCCCAAAATTGTGCCCATCTATAATCTTCGTTAACCAGCCGAATGCTTCGGCTCTTTTTTTATACTCATCAACTTTCCACCCAAACATGGTCTCTCCGCTTTGGCCTAAACGATTCACATCCAGAATTCCAACTAAATTATCTATCTTACATGTTGTATTATCATAATAAGTAGCCACGTTCATCGTCTCCCATACTGAACCTTCAGCCACTTCATTGTCCCCCATCAAAACATAAATTTTATATCGTCCTCTATTAAAAAGTTTTGAGGCAAGTGCCATTCCAAATCCGACCGAAAGGCCTTGACCCAAAGAGCCTGTTGCCACATCTACGTACTTGAATCTCGAATTAGGGTGCCCCTCAAGCGTACTGTGGAGTTGCCTGTAGTCTTCTAAATCGTCTTCGGTAATAGCACCTGCGGCATAGTAGAGAGGGTAAAGAAGAGGTGAAGCGTGCCCTTTTGAAAAAATTACTCTATCGTTATTTAGGTTATCTGGATTTTCAAGATCGTATTTTAGATATTTGAAGAAAAGCGCGGTCATTAATTCGACTGCCGAAAGGCCAGACGTTGCATGCCCCGAGGCCGCTTTTGTAGTTATGTAAAGAATATAGTAGCGGACAAGTTTTGCCAGTTTCTCGAGCTTTGCAATATCAGCCATAGGCCTAACTTAGCACAAAAACTAATCTTAAAGAATACCAGAAACTAAATCAACTTAGATTGAAACCTCTTCTCCAAAGAGCGTTTGGGTTGGGGTATAAGGTGTGACTATCTGAAACTCTAATTCAGCCTCTGCAAAATATTCAGCATACATCTGATTAACTTCTATCCCCTTTGCTTGCAATATAGATGCAACCTCTGAGGGGCTTTCGTAACCAATAAATTTTGTAGTATTCCCGTCAACTGTCAGGCTGGATTCTCCACAAGATGCGGTTTTGTAACTTCCGTCGGCCATTCCTAATAGAACGCGTCTTTCACTCATCCTATCTAAACAGCAAGAGGCAAACGCTGAGTGCTAGTATCGGATACTCTATCCACTCGAGTGGGTCCGAACTCAACTCCATTTTCCGAAAGAGCATTTGCTATTTCCGGAAAATCACGATAGTCAACAAAAATGTCGTGAATGTTGCGTTCAACTTTATTTCTGTCGATAAAATCTGACTTGAATCCAGTTATATATGCATAGCGCGCACCGCAAACACTAATACTTCCAGATCCGTCTATTGTGCCAGGAAACAAATCGCCGACTCCTCGTGGAAGCGAATCATTTTTGTCTGCGAAATATACGTTGGCAACCACTCTCTCACTCATGTTTTTTCAAGCAGCTTTGGCTAGACTAGGACGGGCTAATCTTTGGGCAAAAAAACGAATATTATTACGAAAGACTAAAGCCCCACTGTGAGAACTTTCCGCATCATATTGATCTTCAAGAGGCACCGGATACCATCCCTCAATAATTGGGTCATTTTTAATACGTACTGCCGTTCTCCTCACGTGATTCCTGCTTCGAAAAAACTCTCCATTGCCGACCCGCTCAATCAATTTAAAATCATTCCCGCCGAAAAAATATTGGGTAGCCAAATAACCGGTACCTACTACCAAATTGACTCTTGTTGGAATCGGTGAACCAACATCGATTACTTGGTCAACCGAATCCTCAAATTTATCCGGATCTGTAATATGCGCAAGATACCCTAGATGTCCAAATTTGCTATGTAAAAGAAGATTGACCTTCGCACCACTTTCTTCTTTCTTTAAAGCTAAATAGCTCAAGAAGTCATCTACCATACTTTCGGTAGGCTCAACATGAACTCCGTAATAAAAAGGGTAAGTTTCAGCCTGATAACCAATTGATTTTAAATTTTTAACTGTTTCTTGATAAAGCCGCCCCCACCCCATAAAACCTGGTCCTATAATCACAGTTGACCCATCTCCGCGAGGTATATCAGGGTCATGGTTTATTGGCCGCAATCTTAGTTGGGCTAGCTCAAATTGGGCCCTGGCTAAATCAAGCCCGGCCCTGTATACATCAATCCCAAGATACGGCAATTCCTCTACAATATAGCCAGCATATTGGTCTCGATTCTGGGGAAAGTGGTGGTTATTTGGGGGGTAAAAACTCTGTTCTGCTTCTCGCGGACTGGTTTCGCGCTCTCTTTGTATTAATTTTATGCCTGAAAGGGCTTCTACACTCACTTAGTTCCTTCTTTCTCCGGCAGGAACTAGCTTTATACATATATATTTATGCACTATGAGCTTTATAAGTCAAGTTCCAAACATCTTGCAAAATTGACACAAAAGTTGAAATGGGCCTATCCTATAAGTAGAAGCCTTTTATGAGAAATCTGCTGCCCGGCATCATTCCCCTCATTATTCTAATTATCGCCGGAATCGTCATCGCAGGAGCAGGCGGCACTTATATCGTCCGCAAGCAATTTGTTAAAAAAGGCCAAAGCGGCAAAGCCGCCCTTGACGAGAAGAAGATTTCGGAGCAGTTAAAAAACCCCGTTCCTCTTGAATCGCCCTCCCCTGAACCCACACCGCAACTTGCTCCCGTTCAATACAATTACGAACCTGAAAAGACCTCTGGGGATCAAACGCAACAGCCGGGATTTACCATTAACCCGCCAAGCGGCTGGAACCAAGAAAACTTTGCCACAAGTGAAGCGGCATTTTTCTCTCCTGACAAAGATAAGGAAGATGCCGAACCGCCTCTTGTTTATACTCAACCTGCCAATATCCAAATTAATCTTGAAGAGATCCCTGCAGACGCAACGCTTGTGGATGCCGAAGAAAGCATTATAGAGTACGTGCAGGCACGAACAAAAAGCTATCAAGTTATCGCAAAAGGTGAAACGACCTTTGCCAATCAAACCGGCAGGTTTTATGAATTCACTGCAGACACCGAATATTCGGTAGAACACGTGATTATTTACTTTACGATAAAAAATAATTACCTCGTGCAGGCTTCGGGGCACGCCCTTGATTCCGCCTGGAGCAACAGGGTCGGAGTCCTAAAAGCTTCTATTGGCTCCTTTAGATTTACCGATTGATGGTTAAACAGGCAAAATTCCAAAAAATAGCCACACGGGTTTTATTTTCTGCCGTGGTGATTTTTATGATGGTGATGGCTTTTTTGTACTTTTCGAAAAACAGGGTCGACACCGCAAATCAAGCGTCTCAAATCCCGCAGGCCGCAGTTAAGCAAACTATTTCCCCGAATGAAGCGCTTGCCAAAGTCCGCGAACTTGCCGAAGTTAAAAGCTATCTTGTACAGATTCCAAATGCGCGAATTGAAGTTGATTCAACCGATGAAGAAACAAACACCTACTTGGTTCACGTTTATGAAATAAAAAACGGCCATACCGCCACCTTCAACTGGTACAACGTCGACAAAAAAACGGGTGAGATTACTGCAGAATTTGACAATACCCAAGAACAAGGGGAATAATTTTAATAGATACTGTGAAACAGCCTGTCCAACCCTATCTTGCATATCGCCGTGGATTTGCCCCTGTTGTTTTAATTATTTCTGCCGTAATCGTCATCATCATAATCATTCTGGTTGCCACAGGCGCTCTAAAAGGCAATTTTTCAATATCACGCAATAAAGGAGAATCGCAACCGACGGAGGAGCAGACTTCGGTTCAAACCGAACAGGAATCTCAAACCAGCCCATCTCCAAAGGGTCCAACTTTGTCGGAAACTTATACCAATGAGAATTTAAATTTCCAAATAAGCCATCCTAAGGATTGGAAACCGGAACAACAGGGCACCAACACCAGTATTTACTACACCGGAGAGGGAGCAACTTCATCACAAGGGAGCAAAGTAGCCGTAGTAGTAACAGTAGAAGCAATGGACAATCTAAACTTAATCAAGCTGTCCGGTTTGGTTGAGGAACTTAAAAAACAGGTCGTTGCGTCGCCCAACTCAACAGCGTCGGAAACACGTGCCACAACTTTAGGCGGAAAAGAAGCTTATGCTTTTGACCTCGGACTCACAGAAGGTGGCGAACAATTTAAAGGAACCGTTTATGTAACTGCTGATGATAAAAGAGTCTACACCGTAACTTCTCTTTCGGAAGAATCACGAAAGGCCAAACTTGAAGCAACACTTGATGCGATAGCCCACTCCTTCAAAATCCTCTAGGGCTCACCGTAAAACTTAGATCACCTTTTAATCGGCTTTGACCTAAAAACGCTAACCTTATCTGAGAATTGAAACGATTTTCGGGCAGTTTGCTAGACAACAAACGAAGTTTAATTAGGCAGGACAAGTGTTTGAAGAATCTCTTCAATCGTAGCGTCTAACTCAACTTGTTGCGGACCTGCGGCAGATACCATGACTCCATACACCTGTCCCCTAATCACCGTATAGTAATACGTAAAACATCCAAGACCGCATTCATAAACTTTTGTGAAAGATACACCATTTATAACTTTACTCGAAATTTGAGGCGGAGTTCCGCTTACGTTTGATCCGTGTCTATTATTAACCCAAGAATTTAGATTCAGGCTTGTTTGTTGCGGCACCATCACGATAAACCGAGCGCCGTCGTACAATTCCGTCTGATCTGTTTGCGTCTGGCCAATAAATTGAACTGCGACCAAGTCTCCATTTTCAAATACTTGCGAGGATGGATTAATAGACCAAGATGGAGGGTATTTAAAAGAAATATTGTATCTGTTATTTTCGAATGTCTTCCAGCCTGACTGTGTAGATGTAGTATCAGGGGAAGTAGGTTGTTGAGGTTGGACTGAAGGGGTACTGATTTTGGTGCCAATAAACACCACGCCTAAAATTATTAATACAAAAATGAAAACCACACCCAGGTTGCGATTAATAGAAAAATTTAAGTTATCTTGCTTGGCCATATTTCAATAGTATCACAAAACCCAATCCACAATTTGCTATGGTTTTAAGATGGTATGAGTGACAAAAATGTAATTCTAAACGGGACGATTTTTGGACTGATTCAGGATGCTTTTCTAACTTTTGTTTACCGGATATTTTGTCTGAGCAGTTTCTTTTGATTTTTGTAATTCTTGCTCCAGATAATCCAGAACTGTATTCAATTTCAAAAAACCGTCGAGGGTCTGAACCTCGCCAGTTCTTGAATGTACAGTTAGGCCCTTATTTGTAATATTCGCTATTTCGAACACTTGATAACATTGAGAATCATTCTCTGGTTGTATTCGTAGAATTGCATCTGCTCCACGATTGTGACGAGATCCTATCATCCAAAAATAGTAAGTTGTTCCAGAGTTTTCTACTGGAATTTTTGCAGTATAAATAACATTAGGACTTTTTTCTCCATAGTGTTCGAAAATTTCTGAAACCTTTCTATGGAACCTAGTTTTAGCCTTGCTAAGCTTCCTCAAATTTTCTTCTTCGAGGTTATTTATTATCTCTATTACGGCTTCCGGGACCCTTTCAGCTTTACTCATAGTGCGGAAATATACTCTCTTTAGAAAGCACTGTCAAATCCGCATTTTTTGCAGGCATTTGAGATATACTAAATTCATAATGTTTTTCCTCACCCAAAATTATTTAACACGCGGGTTTTGGGGCGATGAGGCATGGACTTCGCTGATCTCCCAACTTCCGTACAGCGATATGCTCAAGACAACTGCCGCGGATTTTCACCCCCCCGGCTACTACACTGTCGTTGAGCTTGTTTACAAGTTTTTGCCGCCGACAGAAATTGCCACCCGCTCAATTTCAATAATCTTTTATCTTCTGACTCTTTTTATGGTCTTCAAATTAGCAAGCTTTGTCAGGGGGAAACTTTTCGGACTTTTGACAGCTTTAGTGGTTGCCACAAATCCAATTTTCTTTACCTATGCATTTGAGGCCAGAAACTACACCATGTTTGCCTTTGCGGCCACAGGATCGGTTTATTTTTTGATCGAGCTTTCCAAAAAGTTCACCCGGCAGAGGATAATCGGCTTTATTCTTTTTTCTGCACTTGGAATTTACACCCATTACTATATGTTTTTTGTCTTAGCGGCGCAGGGAATTTACATCATGCTTTATGACAGACAAATTCTTTTTAAGATGATTGGCACATATATTGTTGTTGGGCTTCTTTATCTGCCGTGGATCCCGTTTTTGGCAGGACAGCTAAATTCCGTAGCAGGAGATTACTGGATCGGCGGAATTGACAAAAGAACTCACTTTGAGGCGCTTTTGCGGATTTTGGGGGGTGAACACCAAAATGTCATCCGGCCGTGGCTGTTTGGTCTTTCGGTTGGACTTTTGACCATTGGAATCGGACAACATATCCTGCGGCATAAATTCGAAAAACCTTATCTTTTAACCTGGCTCTGGGCCGTTGTTCCCTTTGTTTTGGCAACACTGCCTGGTCTATCGATAGACGGTGTTAAACTCCCATTCAGGCCAATTTTCTTCTGGCGCTATTTAATCGGCTCGTCCGTGCCCCTTTCCATGGTCATGATCCACTCTGCCCAAAAGTTCCCGAAATACTTAATGGTGGCTACTGTCGGAACTTTAATAATTTTGAGTTTAGCCGTAGACTTAACAACTATTCAAAGACATCCATACGGCTTTAAACAGGTTTATGAGGAAAAAATTTTAGGAGACGTCAAACCGGATGAAAAACTGGTTACCGTGCTCCCCTCTTTTGCAGAAGTACTTTATTATAGAAACCGTTTTGGACTTAAAAACGAGCTGGTTGTCTTGTCGGAAGGATTGGTGCAGTTTTCCGGAAAAAGCCTGCTTGATGCATATGCCTCAAAAGGAACTGTCACAATTGATGATTACCCAAAAGGCCGCTATTATGAATTAAGACCAGGGCCTTCCGTCCAGAGGACGGAGTAAATTAACCTAATTAATCTAATTGACTTAATTTCTAAGCAATAACTAAAATTAGAAATTAAAAAATTGGTGCTTGATTAGATCAATTAGAAATTAGAGTAATTAGAAATTTATATGAAAAAGCATTATTTTCTCCTAGCTTCAATTTTATTTCTGACTTTTGTCTTGAGATTTCCATCGCTTTTTGAACCTTTTTGGTACGGAGATGAAGGGATCTTTGCGGCGGTTGCTAGGAACTTAAATCAGGGAGGCGTACTCTACCAAACCGCCTGGGATAACAAACCGCCGATGATTTACCTAACTTACGAAGTCATATTCAAGTATTTTGGAGTTTCGATGTTTTGGCTAAGACTTATAACTGTCGTGTTCGTCCTGGCAACAGCCACCGCCGTCTATGAAATCGCAAACCAAATCTTCGGCAAAAACAGGGCGCTTTTTTCTGCATTTATCTTCGGCATTCTAACCTCGCTAAGATTAATCGAAGGCAATTTAGCCTTAACAGAAATCTTTATGATTCTTCCAATAACTTTGGCTATGCTGATTGCCCTCAAGCGCAATTTTGACCATTTTTCGCTTTTGATAGCCGGCGTTTTGTTTGCCGTCGCCTCTTTGTATAAACAGGTTGGCGCACTAGAAGCTGTTGCATTGGGTATTTTTCTTTTTTTCCAAAGTAAAAACATCCTTGATTTTATTAAAAAGGCAACCGTTTTATCTTTAGGCTTTGTTATTCCCTACGCAGCAACAATTGCCTATTTTGCCCCTAAAAATCTTGTCGCAGACTACATTTTTGCCGCCTATACATACTACCGAATTTATCTTGGAGAAAGCCCCAAGTATGCGCTTTTAATAAATATCCTCAAATTCCTGCCGATTGTAACCGCGATTGCCTATGGTATTTGGAAAAAATACTCGATAATTTACGCTTCGAGTGAGCGTAGCGAGTCGAGAAGTCATGACAAGTTAAGTTCTCGACAAGCTCGAACAACAAGCGGTGTTGGCGTCTTTCACCTCATTTTGCTTTGGACTGCTTTTTCTTTTCTGGGCAGTTATTTTTCCGGCAGAACCTACGGCCATTATTTGGTTCAGGCGACTCCGGCTCTTTCTGTGATATTGGCCTCGATTACATTGAAACCTCAGATTAACCGTATAAGAAGTATCTTCGCTTTGACTTTCTTTCTGCCTTTAATTTTCTTAACAAAGCTTTTATTTACCGACTTTCTCTCAGGCGGTCCTATAAACCAAATCAAGTATTTCCAAAATTTTGCCCAGTACTCCACTGGGGAAAAGGGTGTTGATGAATACAACAATTACTTTGACCGCAATGTAAATACAATCATGGCTCTTGCCGACTTTTTAAAGATAAATCAAGGCTATGGGGAAAGTGTCTACATTTGGGGAGACTATCCATGGCTTTATGCAATCTCCGATCTCAAAAATCCCTCAAGATATGTGACCTCTTTCCATGTTTTCGGTGTTCCTGAAGGACAAAGCGAGGTCATCGGAAACCTTGTCAAAAATCCGCCAAAATATATCATTAAATCCGAATCATCGATCGGCTATTTCCCGGATCTTGAGAAGTTTATTGCACAAGGCTATACTTCGGGTGGTTTTGTGGAGACTTCCGAAATTTTCGTCAAAAACCGCTAAATTCTAATGGCTTCTTTTGAATCAGATTCACGCGATCGATCTTCCGGCCTGTTTTCCGACAAAATCCTGTTTTTCATATTTCTTTTCTGCATGCTCTCTATACTTTTACAAAGTTTGCTGATTTTAACGGCTTTTGCAAAACTCCCCCCCGAAATCCCCCTTTTCTATTCAAAAACATGGGGGGGGCAAATGCTTGCTCCCAAACTCTACGTCTGGATTTTGCCTGCAATCACTCTTGGTATTTACCTTCTAAACATGCTCGTCTCAAGATTTTTACTTTTCAAGGACGAATTTTTAAAAAGGGCACTTTTTATCTCCGGCGCAATTGTAGCAATAGCCGCATTTTTGGATACCTCAAAAATAATATCTCTTTTAGTATGAGTCTATTTGCCTCTTTTTTGTTTGCCACTTTTCTTTCTGTAATATTGGTGCCGCCTATCATAATCCTGGCCAAAAAATTCGGGCTTGTTGATGACCCGAAAAAACATAAACATCCTGCGGTTATTCACACAAAATCGATTCCCCGTGCCGGAGGCGTACCGATATTTTTGGCTTTTTTGACAGCTGCGATTTTTGCAGTACCGCTTTCTCCAAAGCTGTTAGGCATATTTTTGGGCGGAGCCGTTCTGGTTGCAGTCGGCCTTGCCGATGACAAATACGATTTGCCTGCCTTTTGGAAATTTATAGCCCAGATTACGGCTGCCCTAATTGTCATATTTTCCGGTGTGGGAATTGCATTTATCACAAATCCCTTTAACTTAATCGGCGGCTTGGGAGTGTTCTCCGCCGAGGTCATAAGACTTGATTCTGCAAGAATTGCTTTTAATTTTTTTGGCGATCATTCAATTCTTGTCTGGGCGGATTTATTTGCGCTTTTCTGGATCGTCTGGGTTGTAAATATGATTAATTTTTCGGCCGGAGTCGATGGCCAGATGCCGGGGATCGCTTTAATTGCGTTCCTGGTTATTTTCATTGCCAGCCTGCGCTTTTTTTATGATGACCCCAATCAGCAATTATCAGCTGTAATTTCTTTGATTGCCGCCGGTGCAACTTTAGGATTTCTCTTCTACAATTTCAATCCTGCCAAAATTTTCCCCGGTGATTCCGCCTCCTATTTTTTGGGTTTTTTAATCGCTACCCTCGCCATAATATCCGGTGCAAAGGTAGGCACGGCTATTCTGGTAACCGCAGTTCCCTTAGTAGATGGAGTTTTTACTATAACCAGAAGAATAGTTTCCAAAAAATCTCCCTTCAAAGGCGACAGACTGCATCTTCATCACAGACTTTTGGAAATTGGTTTTTCCCAAAGACAGGTAGCCTTGTTTTATTGGTTGCTGTGTGCTATTTTGGGGGCTGTCGCATTAAGTTTAGACTCACAGGGCAAGCTTTTTGCAGGCCTTTTCCTAGCGACAGTTCTGATAGGAGGACTAACTTGGCTCAATTTGACTTTACCGAAAAAGGGCCAAAGATAATTTGGTTTCCTTTTTGGCTTTTTGTTTCCTCAAGACCCAGACAATGGCTTAAAAATTTGGCCCTATTTGGCCCCTTAATATTTGAGGGTGCCTTTTTCGTCCCGGAAAAACTTTATTTGATAATTCTAGGATTCATTATTTTCTCCGTCGTGACTTCGGCAATTTATATCATTAATGACGTTATTGATATTGAAAAAGACAGGGCACATCCGTACAAAAAAAGAAGGGCGATCGCGGCAGGCAAGATCCATCCTTTTTTGGCGCTTTTTGCCTCGATAATTTTTTTGGCGGTAGGGCTTTTTATCGCAAGTTCAATCTCGACTTTTTTCGGCATAGCCGCCGCCGCCTATACGCTTTTGCAGATCGCCTACTCACTGTTTTTAAGATCAATCATCCTTTTGGACGTAATGGCAATTGCCGGCGGATTTTTGTTAAGAATTTATGCAGGCGCCGTCTTAATTGACGCTCACGTTACAGTCTGGTTTATTTTAACCGTAGTTTCTCTGGCTTTATTTTTGGCAATCGGTAAACGCCGCTCAGAACGTACGCTGCTTCTGGCTCACAAGGAAAAAGGCCTGTTAACAAGAAAAATCCTCGCCCATTACCCGGATACCCTTTTAGATTCTTTAACCGTCATGTTTGCTACCGCGACCTGGCTTTCCTACACAATGTTCACCTTCTTGCAGCCTCCGCCTGTAGGCCCGCAGGTTTTGGTAATTTTTGGCGATTTTCTGCCAAGAACTCTTTTGGCCTCCAAGTGGCTGATGCTGACCGTACCCTTTGTCATTTATGGAGTCATGAGATACCTGTTTGTGATTTACGAAAAAAAGGAGGGCGAATCTCCGGAGAGGGTACTACTTTCTGACACGCCGCTTCTTACTTCGGTTGTTAGCTGGGGAGTTTTGGTCTTTCTGATTATTTACGCCGGAGAAATTTTGCCTAGCCGATTCACTCACCTTCTGCAGTAAGCTAAATCAATTAACATCTTTGAGCTTGTTGGGTTTTTCTTTTTTTGTTTTCTTTTTTGAACGACTCATCTCAAACTCCTCCCACTGAGTTTCTTGCTCGGATGAAAAGACCCCTGCCAACTTCACGTCAAAAGTTTTGAAGGTTTTTGTTTTTTTGTTCAGCGCAAAGCTGAGATTATAACAATCCTCCAAACTCAAATTTTCGGCTTTAAAAAGATCAAGAGCCTGCAGCAATAAATCTCTTTCATCTAAACTTACAAAATTCATCGTTAGTACTTTTTGTAGTATCTTGATAATCTCATCCTTGGTTTTTTGATAGTAAGATTTGAAAACCCAGTAAATCTCAAACACAACTATTGTCGAGGTTACCAAATCCAAATTTCCGCGTGCCGCATCCAAAAATAGTTTCTTTGCTTCTTCTGCTTGCTGGGGATCATCGTCAATTAAAAACCGCAGGAAGTAATTTGTATCGACAAAGACCATCTACTTTTTCTTATATTTATTTTGAAAATATCTGATCTTTGCATCTTCAACAACCCGATCTATGGCTTCACCTCTTAATCTATGCGGAATGCTGACCGACCCGGCAAGATCCTCGACTAGTTTTTCTGCAGGTGTGATCAACAGATGTCCGTTTTCTTCGGAAACTATGACCTTTTGACCAATTCTTAAGCCGGCTTTTTTAAAAACCGCCGACGGCAAAGTCAGCTGTTTCTTGCTGGTAATCGTAGCTATTTGAGCCATTTACAAGGAATTTTATCAATTGCAAGGCAGAATTGTCAAATGCAAGGAGAATAAAGGACAATTGGCTTCTAGCTCGTACGAAGTTTTGTTGCCCAAGATGGCAATTTACCGCCTTGAGAGTTAGGAACCATTGTATCTGTAAGAGCTTAACTATTTGGTGATTTTTCTGGCTTTCCAAGCGCATTAGATGGCTCACTTTCAGCTACTTCGATCCTCATTCCTAAATCTTCTCTTGAAACTCCTAATTGCTCATGCATGTATTGATAAATTGCTTCTCCTTGATCCCTAGAAAACTTCTCTACGATTTCATCTGGAGTTATATAGTCAGGAACTAGATACTCATCTTCGTTCATCCCAAAATAATTATTAGTATTACTATTGATTACTGAATCTACTGGAATTCTTACAACATAAACTTCATATTTGCTTTTTTCTTCTGGATCAGGCTGATTACCGGTTCCTGCAATCGCAGGTTCAAGGTTAGTTGTTGTTGAAACAAAAGAGGAACCCCCGATTTGACTTTGCCTGTAAGCTAATTCTTGAGCAATATTTTCTGTGCTTGGCTTTGATGTTTTAAGATAAGCATCCTTGCCATAAAGGGCATACCCAACCTCATCAGATGATTGGAGATCATGAGTAAGTTGCTCAGTTGTCTTTTTGCCATATCCATATGGACGGGTATAAAATCCTTTGTGTTCTAAACTGGGATAGTCCCCCCGTAATAAGTAAACATAACCATCCCTTACAAATTTAGGATTTAAACTTACCGTCCAGGTATCAAATTGAAGATCAGGAATTCTTGTACGCGAGGGATAACCATGTTCTTGCAAAAGAGCCCTTGGATCAGTATCCGAAGTGGCTTCTGCCTTCCGGTCAAATAATGTAACTAGTTCAGGAACTTTTTGAACTTCTTCCCAAGCCGACCATACATCATCTATCCTCGCCTTTCTAGCTTCTAAGCTTTCTTCTGGCTTAGTAGCTACTGCATCAACTCCTTTCGTGGCTATATCTTCTAAGACTTGATCCTCGTCACCATCTTGCTTGATTCGATCAACAATCTGTCTCTCTGCCCTTCCAATCTCTTTTGGCTTTTCTGGAACGAAAGGTGGGTTAGCTTTCTCCGGTGATTTTTGTGCAACCGGTCTTGGCTCAAGATTTTCAGGAGATAGATCAGACATATATCGCTAATTTTTTTATGTTCTTTTTAAATCTATTGCTTTTTTAAGAAGAACATTGGCTTCATTGACTTTCTTATCTTTTATGAGTTTATTTACATGAGAAGTGACAATTTGCCTGATTTTATCCTCATGTTCGTTAGCAACAGGAAGCACAACAGCTACAAGTTCTTGAAAATGATCATCAAAGCTTTGAACAGCCTTGTAGATTTCGTCAATCGTCATATAGGGGTGGAGCGACTCTAGGATAAATTTTGCGATTTCGCGGGCACGTTGAGCATCTAATTCTCCCGCTATTAAACGCTGTTCCATGATTTTCAAAATTTCCTTTTCGATTTTTTTCCGGTATTGTTCTGTGTTCATACGCAAAGCTTCACTCTGCCTGAATTCTAAACTCAACTGTTTGGTTTTCGGATTCCGATCTTGCATCGGAAAAGAGGCTGAGTGGAACTGACGCTTGTGAAGGAACCGTAACTTTGGTTGATTGGTCGTCGGGATTTTCTCCGAAAAAGGGTTGAGCGTCGCCCGAAATTCTCCCGATACTGTAAGTTTGGGTTGTTTCTGTTGGGTTATTCACTATCAAAACTCCAATATATGCCTGTGACGGACCTTGTTTAGCAAATGAAATCGAATATGTATTCTCCTTTTGGACTAGGCTCAGATTGGGAAATCTTTCGATTTGGGATACAATCAAATATTTAGACTCGCTTTTGACTCCCGCAACTTTAGCCATGTTTTTGGCAATTAAGAGCGGTCCGACGATTAAGGCGACAAGAAGTAGCACGGATGAAATATTGACAAACATCATCAAAGCAAACTTATGCATTTCAATAATTTCTAATTATTCTAATTGGTCTAATTTCTAATGAATTCTCAAAACCCCAATAAGCCAAACTACTTTGTGATTTTTTTAATTGGTGCTTATTTAGGTCAATTAGAGTAATTAGGTTAATTAGGTCAATTTTTATTGGCTCCTGCTAAGCTCAATCTCCTTCTCTATATCAAGAGCAAAAACCCATGAGAGATTGGCGGAAATCAAAAAAGCCGCTATTGTGATTTGCGGATAGGTAATCTTGGCAATTGAAGAAAGTGTCAAAAAACCGAAAGTCAACCACAGGAATATTAGCCAGATTGTCGCCTGATGGTATAAATGGTAGCTTGATTGAACCAGTCTTTCCATATTTAAGGAAATTAGCCTTGCGTGCAACTTAGGATGAATGTGGCTTTCGTGCAGGAAATGCGCCTTCAAAATCACGACAATTGCTCCTGCCGCAACTGCCGCAAACATCGCCAGATTCGAATAATTTTCAGCTGTAATATAGCCTTGCAGGGTTGCGAAACGAAACGATGGTAAAAGCCCGAAAATGCTGCGGTATTCAAGAGTGAATTGCAAATTTAAAAACACAACAGTGGCAAAAATCCCAATCCCTTTTGCCAGAATTAAAAAAACAGCAGGCAAAATCGCCTCATCTATTAACTTAACTAAAGACTTTGAAATCATAATTTAAGTGTAGCAGATGATCGGCGAGTCGGAATACTCGGCGAGTCAGCATGTCGGATGATCCGGTTAGTCTGAATTTCCGATAATCTGATTCTCTGAAACACCGATTTTCTGATCTTCTGAGTTTTCTGAATTTAAAGCAGTTTTTTGGCGTACTGCGCGGAAATCCAGCCGATCTTGCCATCGAATTTAATCGAATACCAGCCCTGCACTTCCTGAAGGAGTTCTGCCTGCTTGCCGGTTTCTATTGTGCCGATTTCCAAAGACTCCAAGAAAGGTTCTTGGCGCACCCTGACAAACCCTAAAGGCGTTCTTAGTATTTCTACACTTTTGGCCTGTGGCTGACTCTCAGAAGACGCGGTTTTCCCTTTGGCAAATTCTGAGGCTAACGTAACATTTGCTGTAAGCTGATACTTATTCGAGCTTTTAATGGTAAATTCTCTTTGGATATAGCCTGTTTTATTTAGTGAAACCTGGTGGTCTCCCTCTTTAACGTCTTCTACTATTAAGGGCGTCTCGCCTGCAATTTTTCCATCTATTGAGACTTGCGCCTTGTCAGGATACGATGAGATAAAAACGCCCTTCCCCTGCTTATTCAAGGCAAGGGTTTCCCCTGATTGTCCCAGGAAATTTGCCGAGAGCTCGCGGTTGATGGCTGTCAGTGCGCCTTGGGTAAGAACGATCTTTTCGGTGTAACTTGCCTCGGAAACGGAAATTTTCAGCATGTATTCCTTGGCGTCGAGCTGATCTGTAAAAAACGGGGTTTTGCCTATGTGCTTGCCGTCCAAAAACACGGAGGCCTCAGGCGTAGACGTAACTTGCAGAGCGGCAGGTTTATTACCGCCGATTATGGAGCAACCGGAGAGGATAGTTACCAGAATCAAGAAACCTAAGATCTGAAATACTTGGTTAATTGTTAACTGTTGATTGTTGACTGTTCGCGAAAGCGTGGGCATTGAATTTAAGTTAACATCTCGCATTCGCTCGATGCAAGCATTCTCACTAATGGATTCCGAACGAGGACGGACCTCGTTTGTGTCCGATAGTTTGACAACAAATATATACGTTGCTATAATCCAGCCACTTTTATGACTGAAAGACGAGATTTCAAAGAGTATCTGAGAGAACAGATTAAAGCTTCTGAGACCACAGCGGCTGAGGCTTATCGGGAGGCTGCCGATCTCATTTTATCTTCGGGTCATCAAGCAGCTTTTGAAAAAAGACATTTAGCTGAAGAGGCCTGGTTTTCAGTTCTTAACTTAGGCTTGGTGATTGAGTACTTGGATGAACAAACCGAAAGAGTCAAAAACGATCTAGTAGTCAAAGATGTAACCATTCCTGAAGGTTATACACTAACCTTCTCGCTATCACCAAAACCGGGTGAAAAAATCTCCACAAGACCCCGAAAAAAGGACATGAGCGAGCATGCGGAGGCTGGGCCAGAATCACAAATGGTCACAATTGAAGAAGCCAGGAAAAGGTCGAAGGAAGAAATAGCAGAAAATATAACAAACCTAGCTGATCAGCTTCCAGAAAATGTTCTTTTTGCCTCATTAAATCTGAGAACATTCTATCCACACGATATCACAGAATACAGAGATAGAAGATATTTAACGATCAAAGATTGTCTTGGTAGAAGAAATCTCGAACATTCACTAATGGAGAATTTACAAGAACTTGAAGGCGCTTTAGAGGAAAAATTGGAAACATTCAGGAAAGTTGAATCTGGCGAGTCTGAACCTGAAGCAGTTTCCTATTTGTTAGCTCCAGAGCGAATAACGATCGAAGAGGGTATCGGCAAGGGCCTAGAAGTTGAAAGGAATGTATTCAATGAGGGAATAGAAAATCTTAATCTCTCAATGAGGGGTTTTAATGGAATTAGAAGATCTGGTCGGCCGCTAATTGGGAGTGTGCTACTTTCTAATGAGCATGAGCTTCGCGGTATTAGACATTTTGGAGATGTAAGTTACCGGGAACTAGTTGAAAGCCTAAAAGAACGAGGACTCTGGCCTGAAGAAAAACCGGAAACGGCTGAGCTAATCCAAATCACCAGAGGAATTGGAGAAGGAATACAGTTAACTTCTGAAAGATACCAAACTCCACTTTCAGACTTGTTCATAAAACCTCTAACTGGAAGGCAAAATATAGCTATTGATAGGGTCTTTCAACATGGAGAAAGACAGGTAGGGGAAGTTCTCGAAAAAACTAAAGAGGAACTTCTTGAAATTCCGCGTTTTGGGCAAAAATCTTATAATGTACTTCTTACCAGACTCCGAGAGAAAGGGTTTTTGCCGGAAGAGGAAAAACCGGAAACTTCCTAAAGCCCTTATAATTCCACTTTACTATCGGTCCCTCCTTGACTTGACAAAGCGCTGGGTTTCTGATATACTTCGCCGTTAATAAATTCCTCACTATGGGCTTGTGCCCAATCCCCAAAAAGGATTATTGCTCTAAAGTTGCGCTTTTTTTGTGGGGAGTTTACTAGATGAAAATAAAACAATTTAAACTGTCCAAGGCGCGAACCCTGAAGGCTTTAAAAAAGCCGGTCAAAAAGGCCCTTCAAATGGCCTTGAGGTTCGGCGTCAAGCTGAAAAGAAAAGGCGTAAGAAAGCTGATCGTGCAGACGCTGTCCTTTGTTAAGTTCCACCTAAGCATCAGGCCAAGAGCAGGGCTAATTCTTAGGGCAATTCCGACTCTTGCCGTTGCCTTCATCCTTGCAAGCCAGGCTGTCGCCTATCTTGAACCCAAAAAGGCCGAGATCAAAATAAACGGCCAGAACATCTTAGTTGCTGACAAGACTGATAAGCTCGCAGAAGACGAAATTGAAGTCAGCTACAATGTAGCCTCAAAACGTTCACCGTTTGATTTCAAATACCCAGTAAACGGCCACTTAACTCAAGGCTACCGCGCTTATCATCCAGCATATGATATCGCCACCGCCTTGGGATCACCGATCAGACCCCTTGGCGCAGGCAGAGTAGAATTTGCAGGAAGCGTAACCGGCGGAAAAGGCAATATTGTAATCGTCGACCATGGAGATGGCCTTAAGTCACTTTATGCCCACATGGGCAATATACATGTTGGTGTTGGCAATGAGGTTAATCCTGAAACGCCGCTTGGTACGGTTGGTATGACAGGAAGAACAACCGGACCTCACGTTCATTTGGAAATTTACGACAAAGGTGTTGCGGTTAACCCTAGTAGCATCTTACCGGATGCAAACTAAGCCGAGATTGCGCGGATTTCTGACATTTCCTTGACTTCATCGTCCTCTTCCCCCGGACCTTCTATTTTCTGTGTAAGCTCCTCTATTAATACTTTGAATTGGATCGGGTTGCCAATATGCTCAATTACGATCTCTCTCTGGTCGTAGCCTGCTGTAATTATTACTAAATGCCCGGTATTTAATAAATACCTCTGCAGAACTGATTGCTCAACTGTAACGTGCATAATTGCCATCAGTGGTGCAGATACAATCTTTCTTGAGAAAATACCCCTTATAATCAAAAAACGCCGGCTGGTTAACGCATAAGTATATGATTGCCTCATCCTAAGGAGCCGACTTAACTTCGGAATACCAACCAGTAAAAAAGCGAGAGGCAAAAGTGCAAAAAAGTTTAACCAGAAGTATCTGGAACCAATCGAAGTTACCAGTATTAATTCTTCTTTACTTCCAAGTAATTTAGAGAATCTTTTTCTTTGCCGTTTAGTGGGCGGTTTATGAGAAATCATCTACTTTAAGTTTAGCACTCCCGTTAAATTTAGTACGAGAATTGATACAATGTTTATAAGTTTGGAAAGACATGGATAATACTCTGCCCTCAAGAATTTTTACCAAATTAGGTGTTGCAATTTTGGCAGTCGCGATTTTGGATCTTGCTTTTGTCAACTGGGTTATTATCAAAGACCAAAAAGCACAAAACAGCACAGCTCAGGAAACATCTGTCAATAAATCTATCAGTACTTCTGCTTCAAGCCCGGAGGCATCTCCAAGCCCGTCGCCGAAAGATGAAGCGCAGTCAAAAGAATTTGGGGCTTCGGAACCTAAAACCGTTATCCAGACCCCGAACCAGAACGGTTCGGGGCAGGTATCAACCCAAACAATCATCCAAACCGCCCAGAAGGAGATTTTTATTCCCATGGGCTCCGGATCTACCAACAGCGGTACTTTCACAGATATTGCGGGAACGGATGTAACTGTCGATACTGCCAAATATTCGCAGATTGATTCGGTGGTTTTCGAAGCCTCGATTTGGGTCACCGGAAGCAACGGACGAGCCTGGGCACAAATTACAAACGTAAATGAGAAAAATCCTTTAATTGAAAGCCAGATTTCCGGAATCAGCGGAACCGGTGAAGTAAAAGCTTCCGGTAAAATCCCGTTTCCTTCAGGCGCTAAAACCTACCGCATTCAGGCAAAAACCGATATAACCAACTTTGCAGCCCATGTCGATAACGCACGCTTAAAAATTACTTTGAAATAACATCGTGCGTTGCAGTCCTCGCTTCGCTGCGGGCCTAAATGCTAGACTGAAAATAACATTAAAATAGGATAGTAGGTAAAAGGATAGTAGGCTAGCAGGGGAACTTTTGACCCACTATCCCACAATCCCAACTGCCTCTAAACCTAAAAATGATGCACAAAAAATTAAAACAGGAGCTTCTAAAACAAATGGTTACCCTTTCAACCGCCGGCTTTGGGCTTGTAGCCGCCTTGGCCTGGAACGAGGCAATTCAAGCATTTGTCCAAGAATATATCGATCAATACATCTCTGTCGGTTCGGGGATTATTTCACGATTTATTTACGCAATCATAATCACGGCAATCGCCGTCCTTGTAACTTACCAGCTTACGAAAATTGCAGGGGCTGAAGAAGATAAAGAAGATAAGAACGATAAGAATTAACTAATCGACCTAAATAATTCCCAAACACCAAATTCTAAATTATAATTTTAGTAATTAGGGTTTGATTAGAAATTAGATATTAGAAATTAGAAATTATCTAATACTCACCCATGCCGCCCGGGGGCATTGCAGGCATATTCTTTTCTCTCTCCGGCAAATCGGTTACCAATGCTTCTGTGGTCAAAATCATCATGGCGATTGAGGCGGCATTCTGCAAAGCGGAACGGGTGACTTTAACAGGATCAATTATTCCGGCAGTCACTAAATTTTCGAACTTGGCATTTAGGGCATTTAAGCCGATGTCGCCTTGCGCCTTTTCAACTTCTTTGACCGCCCAGCCTGAATCAACAGCCGCGTTTTCTGCGATTTTGGCAAGCGGCTTTGCCAGCGAATTTTTAACGATCTCCAAACCGATTCTTTCATCGGTATTTAAAGCTCCAGCAATAAGTTTGTCAACGGCTTTTCTGGCGCGGATCAAAGCTACACCCCCGCCAACCACATAACCTTCCTCGACTGCGGCTTTGGTGGCATGCACCGCATCATCGACTCTTTCTTTCTTTTCCTTAAGTTCTATTTCGGTTGCCGCGCCGACATTGATAACCGCCACTCCGCCGGAAAGCTTGGCAAGCCTTTCTTCCAGTTTCTCACGGTCAAAATCGCTGTCTGTCGTTGTAATTTCATTTTTGATTTGTTTAATCCTGCCTTCTATTGCCGCCTTTGAACCCTTGCCGCCTATAATTATCGTGTTTTCCTTATCGGCAACAACACTGTCTGCCCTACCCAAATCCTCAACAGTTACCGACTCTAATTTCCTGCCCATATCTTCCGAAATAACAACTCCGCCTGTTAACGTTGCAATATCGTCAAGCATTTCTTTTCTGCGGTCGCCAAATCCCGGAGCTTTGATAGCCAGAACATTAAAAGTTCCTCTTATTTTATTGACAACCAAAGTTGCCAAGGCTTCACCTTCAACCTCGTCTGCGATAATTACTAAATTCTTGGAAATTTTGACGAAGTTCTCCAGAAACTGCAGGAGATCGTTTAGGGAAGTAATTTTCTGATCGGTAATTAAGATGTGGGCATCTTCAACAATAGCCTGCATTTTGTCAGGGTCCGTCACAAAATAGGGTGAAACAAAACCTCGGTCAAACTCCATGCCTTCTTTATATTCAACAGAAAGCTCCAAGCCCTTACCTTCCTCAACAGTTACGACTCCGTCCGGTCCGACTTTTTGAAGGGCATCGGCGATAAGCTTGCCGATTGTGGAATCTGCGGCCGAAATCGTGGCGATTTTTTCGATATCTTCCTGCCCCACAACTTTTTTGGCCATTTTTTTGAGCTCTTCAACTACGGCCTCGCTGGCCTTTTCGACTCCCTTTTTGAGGGTCATGGGGTTTACGCCTGCTGTTATATTTTTGAGTCCCTCTTCAACCATGGCCTGTGCAAGAACAGTGGCGGTTGTGGTTCCGTCACCGGCAACGTCTGAAGTCTTGGAGGCGGCTTCCTTAACAAGTGATGCACCCATATTCTCAAACGGATCCTCAAGCTCAATTTCCTTGGCTACGGTAACACCGTCGTGGACTACGTTTGGAGCCCCCCATTTCTTATCTAGTGCCACGTTCCTGCCTTTAGGGCCGAGAGTAGTTGCCACGGCATTTGCGAGCTTGTCAACGCCGCTTTTCAGCTTTGTTCGTGCTTCTTCTGCGTAAATTAATTGTTTAGCCATGATTTACTAATTTACTACCTCTGTTCCAGATCGCATAACTCTTGCGATTAAGAGCTGATTGAATGCTGCTTGTAATTGACAACTTTCTGGTTTTTCTTGAAGGTCCATTTCCGCTTTACTCGTTCGCTCAGTTAATTCTGCCAGATTAAAATTCCGAGCAATCCTAGACCCATCGATGTAATCTGGTTCACAGTATGCACCTAAACAAACTAGAATTCCTTCTTTCTCTATTCCTCTTTCGCATTTCATCTTTACTTTGCAACAATTGCCATCAAATCTTCGAATTTGATAAGCAAAAGTTCTTTGCCGTCGATCTTGATTTCATTGCCGCCCCACTTTTTGTAAACAACCTTGTCTCCCGTTTTGACCGGACACTTGATGGTTTTTCCCTCTTCCACAAGATCATCACCACAGGAAAGTACTTTCCCCTCTTGTGGTTTTTCGTCAGCAGAATCAGGGAGAACAATTCCAGAGGCAGTTTTTGTTTCTTTGGGAGCAGGTTCTATAAGTACGTATCCGGCTAAAGGTTTTAACATGTTATCTATTATCTATCGTCGATTGACTATCGATAAAAAATATTGAGACAGATTTAGAACAAAAAGCGCAAGCACTAAAGCGTTGCGACTGCTAATATTTTAACGGAGATTTCTAATTTGTCAACCCTTCAGTTTTATTCAGGGTTGACCCTGAGTTTGTCGAAGGGTCAAGCCCCGAACTGAATTTTGTCTTAGTTCGGGGTGCAGACCCGAGTGAAATCGCAACATGAGCCGTATACGGATAGTATTGAAAAGGCGAATGCTAAGATTAGGCGGGTCAACCCCGTAGAACTACTTCCAGAAGTTATACTGAAATTTCTCGAAGAGAACTGGAAGAAGATCTACGGGGTCAAGTCCCGAACCGTTTTACCTAGATCTTCTTTCTTTTTTAAACTTAGAAACAGCTTCCATAAAGGCAATATAAAGAGGGTGCGGTTTTAAAGGCCGCGATTTTAATTCAGGGTGAAACTGCACTCCTACAAAAAACGGGTGGTCCTTTAACTCCATTGCCTCGACAAGTTTTCCGTCTTTGGTTGTTGCCGAAATAACCATACCGCTTTTTGCAAAAATTTCCTTATATTTGTTGTTAAATTCATACCTGTGGCGATGGCGGTCAGAACCAGCTTGCGATTTGTAGGCCTCAACAAATTTCGTACCCTTTCTGGCTTTCCACTCCCACGAACCTAAACGCTGGGTGCCGCCCAGATTATGGTATTTGACCAAATCCTTCTGGCTTGTCATCACATCAATCACGGGATGCTTGGTATTAGGATTAATTTCGGTTGTATTGGCATCTTTGTAACCTAAAACATTCCTGGCAAATTCTATAGCCGCCTGCTGCATTCCGTAGCACAATCCAAAGTAGGGAATTCTGTTCTCGCGGGCAAATTTAATTGCCGCAACTATTCCCTCAACCGCCCGCGAGCCGTAGCCTCCGGGAACGACAATGCCGTCGAAATTTGCCAAAATATCAACGCCTTCTTTTTCTATCTCTGCCGAATCGATCCACTTCATTTTGGGTTTGAAATCAAAAAGCGGCGCGGCATGTTTTATTGATTCAATTACCGAAAGATACGCATCCGAAAGCATAAAATCGCCGGTTGTAAAATACTTGCCAACCATGGCAATTTTGGCAACTTTTCTGGCTGTCAGTGCCTTGTTAACCATCACCTTCCAGTCAGCAAGGTCACTTCTTCTGGGTTTGGTATTTAATTTGGAAAGGATTTTATCCGAAAGATTTTGGTTTTCAAAATTCAAGGGAATCTGGTAGATATTCTCAACATCCGGAGCCGAAATTATGTTTTCAGGTTCAATTCCGCAGGAAATAGCAATTTTCTCTCTTCTTTTATCATCAAGTGCAAAAGAAGACCTTGCCAGGACAAAATCGGCGTGGATTCCGGATGATGCCAATTGCAGAATCGACATTTGGGCCGGTTTTGACTTCATTTCGCCAATTGACGACGGAATGGGCAAATATGTCAGGTGGACATGCAAGACATCGCGGGGATATTTAAGTTTCAAGAGACGATTTGCCTCGAGATAAAGCATGTTCTGGTATTCACCGACGGTGCCGCCGACTTCCAGTAAGACAATTTCTGCCTTGTTGACCTTTGCGCACTTTAAAATACGGCCGGTTATTTCCCTTGGCGGATCCTGAAAAAATTCAACGGTTTTACCCTCATATCCTAACTCCCGTTCCCTTTCAATTACGGCCTTAAAAACCTGCCCTGTAGTTATATAATTTGTTTTGTTTAAACTTTGATCCAAAAACCTTTCATAATTTCCCAAGTCCTGATCGCATTCCATGCCGTCATCCAAAACAAAAACTTCACCGTGCTCGATCGGGTTCAAGGTACCGGCATCGACGTTGAGGTAAGGATCGGCTTTAATTGCAGTAACCTTGAATCCGCGAGATTTTAGAAGCAGGGCAATTGCGGAAGTGGCAACTCCCTTCCCGATTCCGGAAATCACGCCGCCTGAAACAAAAATGAACTTAGTCCTAGACATCAAAAAATCCTCCTTCGCTCCAGCTTGGGAGGACTTTGGCACACTCTGTGCGTTGCCCGTCTCAATTTTCTCAAAGCAAACCTGGGATTGTCAAGGGTCAGCAATATTCAACTTTTTGAGCCCTTTTTGATACTCAGCAATTACCCAAGACTGAGTATCTTTTGGGTGGAAGAATAGCTGAGTATTACTGATTCTTTCTGTCGTTAGCTTGTTTCTCATGTACCAGAGTTGACCCCACTTCGCTAAAGCTTCGAGGGGTTCAATGACCAACGCGAAACGTCTAAAGTCCAACGCTTTAGGACTCTTTTTACGTTTGTCGTTAGTCGTTAGTCGTTTGACATCTGCCTCCCAATTGGGTAAATACTCCCGAATCCAAGAGTTTGCTCTGATAAATTTACTGTAAGTGTTATCTCTATCCCACAACAGTTTCATCTGACAAATCTCATGAGCTGTATACATATTATGGTCCTTGATCGACAAAGCTGATTCGTCAAGAAACATATTTAAACAGGCACGGTCTGAAATTTTTTTGCCAGCCGGATCCCTTTTGAAAGGCAATAGCAACAGGTTTGCCAATAATCGGGTGGTCCAAAGCAAACTCTTTGGAGTTACAATTACCAAATCAATATCATCGCTCTTGCGGCTGTTTTTCATTGAAAGTGCGCCCGAGACGGCAACGAGTTTGACTGACGGAACAATCCTGAGCAATTTGGCAAAAAACGCGGCCCGTTTAAGCTTCTTTAGCGAATACTTTATCCTCAATTTACGTACTCGGACGATCTTTCGACGACCTTTCAGAAAAAAGCATCCATTGTTTTCGCTAACTTTTCCTGCAACTCTAAGTCTCTCCAGCCCTCTTGCGATAGACTCTTTATCTGATTTTTTTTTGATTAGCAGATCGAAAATTTCATGCAAATCAAGCGGATAATCAAAAATGTCATGGTATGCCAAAGTCGAAAGTATTGAAGAAGCAACGTTCATTTAGTATAAATCTTGAGCAGGACAATTTGATGAGGATTATAAACTTTCTAGAATCAAAATTCTCGACCTAATAAAGTTTACAAGAGCGAAGCGATTATATTCTATCTACTTGACACCGAATCTTTCAAGGACAGTTTTGACATTTTTGGCAGTCGTAGTAAGTGCGTCTTCCGCCCGCGTATCTTTCAAAACGCTATTTACAGCATCCTCGTAAGCTTTGATCATTTGGTCGTTCAAGCCATTGTCAAAAGTGCGTGAAGCCATCGGCGCAGACCTCATATATGGAGCATCGGCGATAAATGCACCAAGGAAAGGGTCTGAGGCAATTTTGGGAGCCATTGAGATTTTCGGATAAGGTTCGCCGAATATCCTTCCGGGAGTTTTTGCAGCCTCTGAGTAAAACTTAACCAAAACATCATCCTGTTGAAGGTATTTAACAAACTCCCAAGCTTCTTTTTGGTGATTGCTCTTTGCAGAAACCCCTTCTGCCCAATAACTGGCCCAGGCAACCTTTCCCCCCTCAAGCTGAGGAACAGGCGCCACCTGAAACTTCAATAGCGGATTACTGTTCCTAATTTCTATCGCTCTCCAGCTTGGGCCAAAATACATCGCCAGATTCCCTCCGGTAAAGGCAACCGTCGATGAAGGTAGGGAAGCATCCCACATCCTACTTTCGCCTCTGGCAAAACTGGTAAAGTAGTCCAAAGCGTCCGCTGCCTGCTGGCCGGTCGGCAGTTTTGGATCACCTCCGTTTTGTAAAATCATCATTCCTAAAATGTCCGAAAAGTGATCGACATTTGAAGCAGTCCCTATAGCTACCCCCGCTGTGGTGATATTGCCGGCAGGACCCCTAACCGTTAATTTGGAGGCAATATCAGTAAGCTCTTGCCAGGTTTTTGGAGGCGCGTTTATGCCTGCCGCATTAAAAATTTCCTCATTCCAAAAAAGCCCTAGCCCGTCTATTTCCAAAGGCACGCCGACGAATTTCTTCTGAGAATTTCGCAGATCCGAAGACACGGCAGGGTAGAAATTCTCCCTAAATTCGCTTGAAGAGACAACATCTGCGGGAACTTCGGAGAGTACACCTTCAAGCATCGGCACCCAAGTGTTGTGAAACCGGAAAATATCGGGGCCTTCTCCCGCTTCTATTCTGCTTTGCAGACTTTCTCTGTACTGCTGATGAGATTTTTTCTCATAGACTATAGTGACATTCGGGTGATCCTTTTGATAGTCTGAAATCAGCTGATTGACATTTGTAGCCGACTCCCACAATCCCCAATAAGTGAGGGAGACTTGGTCCCGGTTGTTAATTCCGGGAATAAATTTGCAGCCTGAAAGAATCAGTGCAAACAGAATTGCCAAGATTACCTTTTTCAAAAGAAATTTCATCAGCTTTGAACTGCGCTTTAAGTCTATAATATCATAGGTGCATGCAAGCCTTGAGTAAGAAAACACTGACAGCCTTGGTCATCATCTTGGGGACCTTTTTTGTTATTCTTTTTGGCACTTTAAACTATTATTTCGTAAATAGGACTGCACCTAATGTTCGAATCGGCAATGTAAGCCTTGCGAACAAAAAAATCTCCGACTCGCACGAGTTGATTGCGGCAGAAACTAACATCTTCTCACATTCCCCGGTTATTTTTTACATTGAGGGCGTCACCGTCGAGTCCGATTTGCAATCGCTCGGCATCAAAATGAATGAAGGAGAGACTCTGGAAATTGTAAAAAGACTGGGCAAAAGCCCCGATTCCTGGAAAAACGTTGTTTTTTGGCTGGAGTCTCTCTTTATTTCAAGACAAATTTCACCGCAATATTCTCTGGATATTTCAAAATTCACAGAAACGACAGGCGCAATTCTTTCCGAATTTGAAACCCAATATCGAGATGCAGCTATAACTTTTAAAAACGGCGCTTTTGAAATTCAAAAAGAACAGACGGGTATTGTCATAAATAGGGAAAAAATGGCAAATGATATCAAAAAAAACATACAGAGCTTATCAAATTCACCGGTTAATTTACAAATGGTCAGTGCAGAACCTGCAATAAAAACCTCTCAAGCCCAAAGAGTGCTTGAAAAAATCACGGACTTCGAAAAAAGAAATATCGCACTTGTAAACAATAATCAGAAGTGGCAAATTTCGGGTAAAAACCTAGCTGATATGCTTGAATTTCAACCTGAAAATCAGCTTGCCGCACCCTACATAAAAGTAAGCTTAGTCTCCGACGCATTTGTCATCAAAAGTACGCGTCTTGCAATTGATCCAGAACCTCAGCTGAGAGTTATACTTTCATCCAATAAAATTGACGCGTTTGTCGAAAGCATCTCAGAGGCAATCGACATTAAAACTATAAATGCCAAACTCAGGTTCGAAGGGGGAAAAGTTGTCGAATTCACTCCGGCTCAAGACGGCCAGGAACTGGATATCGCAAAAACCAATAAGCTGATTTATGAAAGCCTTTTTGACTCAGACCAGGACTTTGCAAAAACAATAACAATCACACTCCCGGTTTCCACAACAAGGGCAAAAGTCGAGGGTGACGGAGTCGGCAATCTTGGAATACGCGAGCTGGTCGGCCGGGGCATTTCGTATTTTTCAGGGTCGATTGCAAACAGAATCCACAATATTTCTCTGGGGGCAGGTAGAATTTCAGGAACTATAGTTGCGCCGGGAGAGGTATTCTCGTTTAACAACTCGGTAGGAGAAGTTTCTGCAGCAACCGGCTACAGACAAGCTTACGTTATCTCCTCGGGTAAAACCGTTCTTGACGACGGCGGGGGAATCTGCCAGGTTTCGACGACGGTTTTTAGGGCCGCTCTTGATGCGGGACTTCCGATCGTCAAAAGAACCGCTCACTCATACAGGGTCGGCTATTACGAACAGGGCGGATATAAGCCCGGAATCGATGCCACGGTATTTGCTCCAGCCGTTGATTTCCAATTCAAAAACGACACAGAGCACCATGTCCTGGTGCAGACGGTGGTAGATCGGGCAAACGCTAAGCTTCAGGTTGACTTTTACGGAACAGGGGATGACAGAAAAGTTGAAATCTCGCAACCGGTAGTTTCCAATATCACCCCCGCACCTGCGGACAGATACCAAGATGACCCAACTCTTCCAAAAGGCACAGTAAAGCAGGTCGATTTTTCAGCGCAAGGCGCAATTTCAGTATTCACAAGAAAAGTTTACAAAGGTGATAAACTTCTAATTGATGATGTTTTCAAATCAAATTATCGTCCCTGGCAGGCGGTCTTTCTGGTGGGTACAGGATAAGTGAAAAAAGATTTAGCAGTCATTGCAGGATTAGTTTTAGTCATTGTCGTCTTTATAATCTTCGGCCGAGGTTTCTCGACCGGCCAATTCATAACCCAAACCGCAACAGACAGCGCCCAGACACAGAAAAAAGAAAGCACACAGATTACAATCAAAGATCTTGTGATTCAGGCCAAAATCGCAGATGAGCCCAAGGAACATCAAATCGGGCTTGCTGATTATTCGTCACTTTCTCTTGATGAAGGTATGCTTTTTGTATTTGACAAAAGCGCATCCTACATGTTCTGGATGAAAGATGTTGAATTCGCAATCGACATTATCTGGATTGACGAGAACAAAAAAATCGTCGATATTGCCCCAAATGTTCCCCCGGAACCTGATAAGGGTGAGAAAGATTTAACCAGATACAAACCCAAAAGTGATGCAAAATACGTTCTGGAAATAAATGCGGGAGTCTCCTCACTCCACAACCTCCAAATAGGCGATCAGGTTGCCTTTGAACTATAAACTTCCGAGCGCTACAAGCCCTCGGATTTGTTCTATAAGTTTACAAGAGTGAGTCAGGAAACTAAAATTGTTTTGCTATGATATTTTGGAAGTATGTAATCGCTTTGCGCATTTATCCCTGACAAAGAATCTACGGTTTCCTGCGAGCAATTATAATCGCTTAGGACTTTTGAACATGAATATTTTGGGCATTGAAACTACCTGCGACGAAACCGGGGTGGCAATAGTCAAAGACGGCAAAGAAATTCTCGCAAATATTGTGGCATCTTCGGTCAACTTGCACAAAAAATACGGAGGTGTAGTACCCGAAGTCGCCGCACGTGAACAGGTTAGAGTGATGATACCCGTATTAAAAGAGGCAATCTCAAAGGCAAGAATTCCTGATAATAAAATCGATGCGGTCGCCTGCGCGTATGGTCCTGGACTTATAGGCTCACTCTTAGTTGGGGTGGAGACTGCAAAAGCCTTGGCGCTTGCATGGGACAAACCTCTAATCCCCATAAATCACCTGCTTGCCCACGTGTATGCCAACTGGTTATCAGTTGACAGTTCACAGATCACAGATGGAAACCGTCAACAATTAACCGTGAACCGTGAACCTCAATTCCCTCTCGTTGCCCTTATAGTTTCCGGGGGACATACCGATCTCGTTTTGATGTCAGACCACGGAAAATTTCGATTTTTAGGGGGTACCAGAGATGATGCGGCAGGGGAGGTATTTGATAAGGTGGCAAGAATTTTAGATTTGCCGTATCCGGGTGGCCCGGAAATTGAAAAATTGGCAGTAGATTATAAACTTCCGAGGCCTGAAAGGTCTCGGTATTCCTCTTTAAGTTTACATGAGCGAGTAGATACTCCAGAACTCGGCAGTATGTATTCGCTCTCTCGCATTCATCCGCAGACTGTGAATCCACAGCGTTCTGCGAGCGAATATAATTTCAAACAAAATAAATTTAATCTGCCAAAACCAATGGTGTCAGGCGACAATTTTGATTTTTCCTTTTCCGGAATTAAAACCGCAGTCGTTAACTTGTCAAAAAAGTTCTCTCTCTCTTTCCAAGATAAAACGGAAATCGCCTACAAATTTCAGGAAGCAGTTTGCGAAGTACTGGTTAAAAAAACGCACAAAGCAGCTTCAAAATATAAAGTTAGGTCAATAGTTGCGGGAGGAGGTGTTGCTGCAAATTCAGAACTCAGAAGTAGGATGTCAGATCCTGCAAAAAATGGGCAATTAAGTATTTTCTTCCCTGAAAAAGAACTTTCAATCGACAACGGAGCGATGATTGCGGTATGCGCATATTATCTGTCAAAAAAAGAACCCCCTTTGTTTCTGAAAGCGGATCCATCTCTACACTTCTAACTCCCGTTATCTCCCGTCACGGGAGATAACACTTAAATAAAGATCACAAAAGATAAATTGCTAGAGTCCCTGTATTTCAGTGCGACAGATGTTCATATAAATGTTGTTTGAAAATGTCTAATATAAAAATAAAAGTAATAAAAATTCTGAAATAAAATTTAGTTCATTTCATGTAAAAATTTTCAGGAGTTTTAATGTAAAATTAAATATGATAATTTTTGCACGTGGCGATTGGGTAAAATTTACCGTCACATGAAAAATGACTGACGAAAAACAAATTTACAACTTCTGGGAAAATACCGGTTTGTTTAAGGCTAACATCAAGTCATCGAAAAAAACTTTTTCACTTTTAATTCCTCCGCCAAATTTAACGGGAGAGTTGCATATAGGACACGCCATGCAGCATTCGGTACTTGATGCTATAGCCCGTTTCAGAAGACTTCAGGGATTCGATGTTTTGCTCTTGCCCGGGGTCGACCATGCGGGTATTGCTTTTGAAAATACTTTTGACAAAGAACTCAAAAAACAAAATCTTTCAAAAGAAAAGTTAGGCCGCGAAAAATGGTTGGAGGCGGCCTGGCAATTCAAAGAAAACATTTACAACTCGGTTTCACAAAGTTGGAGATTCATGGGACTTTCTGCCGATTGGTCCCAAGAAGTTTTTTCTCTTGATGAGAAACGAAAGACGGCAGTTTTTCATCAGTTCAAAAAATACTACGACGACGGACTTATTTACAAAGGCCCTTACATTGTCCAGTGGTGTCCGAAATGCAATACGGCAATTGAAGACTTGGAAATGGAATATGAGGAGAAGAAAGAGAAACTTTATTACGTCAGATATCAAGTCAAGGGTCAAGGGTCAAAGGTCAAAGGTCAAAACTTTATAGAAATTGCGACCACCAGACCGGAAACAATTTTCGCCGACACTGCAGTTGCGTTTTACCGCAATCACCCAAAATTCAAAAAGTTTGTCGGACAAAAGGTCATCAATCCTTTAACCAAAAATGCAATCCCGGTAATCGAGGACAAAAGGGTTGAAAAAGATTTCGGAACAGGTGCATTAAAAATCACGCCGGCCCACGATATTCTGGACTATCAAATAGGCAAAGATCATAAACTGGAAATTCTTCATGCCGTAAATAAAGAAGGAAGGCTGACAGATATCACCGGAGAATTCTGCGGCCAAAAGATTGACGAGGCCAAGGAAAAAGTTGTTGAAAAACTGCGTACTCTTGGAGCATTATCCAAGGAGGAAGATTACATACACTCAGTTGCGGTATGCGAAAGATGCAAAACAACTATCGAACCGTTAATTTCCGAAGAGTGGTTTGTGAGGGTTGAGAAGTTAGCAAAAGGAGCAATCGACGTAATTAAGAAAGATAAGATTAAGTTTCTCCCGAGTAACTATGCAAAGATTTTAACTGATTGGCTCAACAATATCCACGACTGGTGTATTTCCCGAAGCCTGTGGTGGGGTCACCGAATCCCTGTCTGGTATCCTTCGACTCGCGAAGTTCACCCTGAGAGGGGTCGAAGGGCTCGCTCAGGGTCTAGCGACATGAAGGTGTCGCTCGATCCACCAGGTCCAGATTGGAAGCAAGACGAGCAGGTTCTGGATACCTGGTTTTCATCGGGACTTTGGCCTCTTTCGACACTTGGCTGGCCTGACAAAACTAAAGAATTTGATCGCTACTTTCCTTGGGATTTTGAAATTTCGGCGCCTGAGATCAAGTATCTCTGGATCGCCAGAATGGTTATGATATCAAATTACTTTACAGGCAAAAAGCCATTTAAAACCATGTTTTTCCATGGGACGTTGAGGGATCTAGAAGGCAGAAAATTCTCAAAGTCTTTGGGAAACGGCATAGAACCCCAGTATTTAATCGACAAATGGGGGACTGATGCGACCAGAATGGCGCTATATACGTATAGCATTCCGGGCAGGGATGGCCGCGTATCAAAAGAAACTCTGGACGAACGAGGTAAGAACTTTAGAAATTTTGCGACTAAATTGAGAAATATTGCGAGGTTCGTTCTGGAACTAAAACCTCCCGGCGCTAGTCATTCTCGACCTGATCGAGAATCGGATTCCCACTTTCGCGGGAATGACAAGGAGGCGGTCGAGAAAGTAATCATGCCAAAGGATGATCAGTGGATAATGGGTAAATTGGCTAAAACCACAAAGACCGTTACAAAGCACCTTGAAAATCTTGAACTGCATCTTGCATCTGAGGAAATCTACGAATTTATCTGGCATAAATTTGCCGATGATTATATTGAGGCATCAAAGAGTAGACGGCCGGAAGCTCAATCAACCCTCGAGAATATTTTAAAGCAGACACTGATTTTATTGCACCCCTTTATGCCGTTTTTGACGGAAGAGTTGTATCAGAAATTTGAAGATAAGCAAAAATCCATTCTTCTTGAAAAGTGGCCTTCTGCGACTAATGCTTAATGACTAAAGACTAACGTTAATTATTAGGAATTTTGTTTTCTGCGTTATTCGTTGGACGTTTGTCGATGAGTGCGTTATTAACGCATTTTCCCCGCACTAATTCCCGCATGCATGAGCGCTAAATGCTTAATGACTAAAGACTAACGTTAATTTTGGGATTCATTATTCTGGCGTTAGTCGTTAGACCTTGTCTTTTGGCGACTATTCCTTCTTTTCTTCTTGGGGTTTTTCTACTGGTTTGGCCTCTTCTTCCTTATCCTGCCCTTCCGCACCCTCAGTGGCCTGAGCTTTACCTTTGGCTTCCGCTTCCTTAACTTCTTCACCTTCTTCCGGAGCGCCTTCCTCAGCCACTTTCTCTTCTGCCGCCTCTGCCTGTTCGGCTTCAATTTCCGCCTCGACCTCTTCCATTTCGCGCGTTACAAGCTCGCCTATCTGGGCAACGACCAGCTCTTCATCCGTATGAATTTCAACTTTATCCCTGTCGACTTTAAGATCCTTGACTTTAATCTCGTCACCAACGTTTTCAAAATGCGAAACATCGACCTCGATTTTTTCCGGAAGGTCGGCAGGCAACGCCTCAACTTCTACCTCGGTTACAGGGGTCAATAAAAGACCGATTTTCTTGTGGACAGCAGGCGCCTCGCCGACTATGTCCAAAGGCACCTGAACTTTAACTTTTTCCAAAAGATTAACCTGGTAAAAATCAATGTGGAGCGGAATATCAGAAACGGGATGCGTCTGGACATTTTTAACTAAAACCGGTCTTTTTTCGCCGTCTACGGCAAGATCGATAATCCCCGTTTCGCCGGTCTTTTCAACAACTTTATCAAATTCACTTGCTTTGACTTGTACATGAATTGTTTTGACCTTATGCCCAAAAACATGCGCCGGAATTACCCCTTCACGCCGTAGGGTTTTAACTTTTCGTCCCAAAACCGTTCTTTTTTGAGCCGTCAACGGGATTTGTTCCATTGTGGAGGAATAATAGCAGACCGGAAAGTTGCAGGTCAAACAATAGACAAGACTTGCTATCTACCCCTTCCGCGCGCTAAATTTAAATTAGATGGATCAGCCTGCACTGTCTGTCAAAAGGCGTATCGAAAAAGAAGTTTTGGAAGTCATTATTGACGGCTTAAATTCAGGCGACTTAACCGTTGAAAGTGCCAGGCAGGTTGCCAAAGAAGTTCTTGCAACTTTGGAAAAAATCGACAAACACGAAGAATCTATCGCCCAGTTTTACAAAAGCCTTGCCCAAAAGTATCCGGTCTTCAACTTATTGTATACTAGAATTAACGCAGAGATCGTTAAATCCAAAGAGCTTTCTGCCCATCGGCAAGCATTGTCTGCAATCGACGCAGGAAACATAGACGAAGCGCACAAAATTGCAAGCATGGCCATAAACCAGTCTGCCCATGAATCAAATAACGCTTGATAAGGTTCTTGATGCTTTAAAAGATGAGCCGGTATCAATCGGCGACAGGCTCTTGCTGATTGGACTCTCAAAAGACGAAATCAAGGGAAAATTTTCTCCTGACGTTCTAAACACAGCAGTTTACGGCTCAAGCTTTTTAAAATTTCTCCAGGACAATAAGGGTATTCTTGCAGAATTTGACCGTGGGATCCCTGCTAAAGAACTGCCCAAAGATTATAAAAACCCCTTTGCCGACGAATCAAGCACGGTCAGAGAGAAGCTCAATCAATTAGGCATTGATAAAAAAGAAATCCATAAAATGTTTGGTGCTGAAGTTTTAAATTTAAGCGTAAATGGCGAAGAATTCCAGAATTTCATCGTCCAAAATCAGGATAAATTTTTAGGAGAGTTGGAAAGACTGGCAACCAAAGGAGCAAAACATGCCTGATGGCCCGCCAACCCCGGACATAAACACCCCTCCAAGTGCAAGGGGACCAGAAGCACCTCCTCCAGGTGGAGAAGAGGCCCAATCACCACTCAGAGTTGTGCCATCTTCCGAAGAAACTGCTAGAATGGTCGCCGCCAAAGAAGAAGCAGACAGAGCGCAACAGATCCAAAAACAGGAAGGCCCTAGAGAAGCGCTTAGGGAAGTAGCCGGCGAACAAACCCCCGGGTTCAAAAAGTTGGAAAGGACAGTCGAGGAAACTCGAGCCAGATTAGCTCCATCAACCGCACCTGAAGCCGGAATGCCGCCCGGGCCAGAAATTCCACCTGCCTCACCAGTTCCACCTGGTCCCAAAGTAGAACCGATGACTTTTGAAGATGCAGAACGTAGTGCGGCAGAGACAAGAGACAGAAGACTCGCAGAAGAAGCAGCTGCCGAGGCTCCCGCTGGCGAAGAAGCAGGTGCGCAAGAGTCGGAAACAGCTGGGGCTGAGAAACCAAAAGTTGAAGCTGAAGCCGAGGCCGAAGTCGCTGAAGCTCCTCCCGCTGAGGCCGCTACAGTTGAAACCCCTCCACCCGCCACTACAACCGAAGAAGCCGATGTTGATGAAGTAACGGCGGCAGCTCAAGAAGCAGCGCGAGCAAGGCGGGAATGGTTAGATGAGCTACGAGAATTGGATCCGGAAGAATTAAGTGATGCCATTGAAGATAAAAAAATTGAAATTCAAATGTACCGACAGGGTTCTGTCGATCTCAGAAACAGACCAGAACGGCAAGGTCATTATCAAAACCTAAAAAAAATAGCTAGCTCTGAGTTAAGAGATATGAGGAAAGTTCATAAGGAACGTTTTGGAGAGAAAACAGAGACTGGCGGCAGAGACATAGCCGCCGAGGAACGTGCTCAAGCCCAGCGGGAGGCAAAGGAAAAAGCTGTGTACGCAGCAAAAATTACTAAAATGTCTGCCGAAGATCGGGCAACCGAACGTCTAGAACTTGAAGCAGGGAAAGAAGCCCTGCAAGAAGCACTGGCCGGACAGCCGACTCAGACGGAGAGAAGTGCTATCGAAAGAGAGATTGGGAGTACGGATGAAAAGCTGAAAGCCTTAGATAAAGTTGAGTCTGAAATGGCCCCAAAGGATAAAGAAGCGAAAGAGAAAAAGGAACAGGAAGCGAAAGAGGCCGAGGAGAAAGATAAAGAAAAAGAAAAAATCAAAACAAGGGCCGAAACTGCCTCAGTCAAAGACCTACCATTTTTTAGGGACGCTATCGCCGAACGGGCAAAAGAAGTCAGGGATGCAAACAAGGAAATTGATAGGTTAGAACAGGAAATGAAAGAAGAGGCCGATCCCGAAAAAAGAGGCACGTTGAAAGAAGAACACGATGAATGGAGACGAAAACTTATTGAAGCAGGAAAAATGCTTAAAGTTTACAAAGACGCATACAATACAGCCAAGGAAACAGTCGCAACTGGTGCCGGCAAAGAAACTGCACTCGGCCCACACAACATAAAGGACGTATCGCCGGATGAACTCGAAAACATGAGCGACGAGGATCGGCAAAAGTGGTTCCTAGAGGCCGCAAAAGCCTATACTCCTAACAAAGCAGATATTCTCAAAATAATGCAGAAGATAGACAATAAAATAAACCCAAGCCCCGCGGAAATGGCCCAGTTTATAAGATACGCAAGCGACGAATTAGCGGCGGGTAAAAATAGAGCAGATGTAATGAAGATGGTTCATCGGTTCAACGCGCAATGGCCGGAAGTCAGCCAAGCAATTTTAACCCGGGTAGCAAACACTAAAGCTGGCCAAGACGCGCTAAAAGAAAACTTCCCGATCGGGGTAGATCGACTCCTCAAGTTTGCAAAGGAAAACAAGGGTTGGCTCATGCTTATCTTGGCAATTTTAGCCGGAACTGTGGTCGGTCCAGTAGCACTCGCATCAACGCTAGCCCAAAACACCAATCTAGGAAGAACTAAATCTATTTTTTAACTACCTCAACTTCAAACTCGCGATCGGTTGCCAAATCGGTTGGGATTTTGAGGTTTTGAGTTATTTTTTTTTCATCAACTCCGTTTATTGATTCTACCTTTAAGTAGTCGGGCAGATTCATCGAGAAAGTAAAGGAATCATTGGCAGTACCTGCCTGTTTTTGAGCGTATAGATGATAGGTTGGCAACTTTTCCAAATCTATCTTTTTAGGAATGCTGTATGAAAGGACAACCTGGCGCGTGGATTTAATCGGCACCTCCACAATCATTCCGAATGTTGTGAGCTTTTCGCCGGCGACAGTTTCAACATCTTCGATTTTCTGATCGGCATTTTTATATTCCAAAAGCTCGGCATCTTGAGGCACATAGACCCTTAAATAATTAACGTATTTGCCGACCGGCCAAGTTTCGGCCTGGCTGTTGTTGGTGTAGTCAATCGTAAGTGTGGCGACCAGATCCCCGTCCCGGCCGACATTGACCTCATAGCCAACTTTTCTTTCAATTACTCTGTTAACCTTATTTGCCCCAAGATTTGCTTCCAAAAGCGCCAAGAAATCCCGCGTTTCGCCAAGATCGGCAGACGGATCAAAATTGGCAGGCGGCAGAGGGTGATCCCAGCCTTTGGCCTTGGCAAAGGCAGAAAGATTCGCATCTTCAAATGTCATCATGACGTGCTTTCTGGCCAAAGCTTCTTTGATAACAGCAGCAACCTCCACAAAATGACTGTCACCCGAAGTTTTACTGACTTCTCCTATCTGGGCGATGTCTGCCAACATTTTGGAAATCAGAGCCCGCGTTAAAGCACCAAAAAAATCCCGCTTCTGGGTTGAACCCGGGAAAAAATTAACTTCACTATAATATTCCCCTTTTTCAAAAAGGTTGTCTGCCGTAATTTCCTCGTTATAATCCGCAAGTTTTAAAGGACCTGTGGCCTTTAACAGATTCGCAACAAAGGTCAAGTCTACGGCAATCACTCCGTCAACATCCTGCCCTGTTTCTTTTTTAAGAAAATCACGCGCAAGATTTGCATTTGCCTCAAAATCCCCGCTCCAGTTTGAATCCCGAAGATAAAAATTGTCGACTGTCAGAAGCTGTGCCAGCTGTTTAGGGGGTTCGATTTTTTCTTTTAACTGTCCGTCAGCAGTATAAACATCCTCGACCGTGATCTCCTTAAGTTTTCCTTCTTCAAACTTTAGAAGTCCGATATTGCCGATGAAGCCGCCGCCGGGCCTAAGTTCCGTGTTGTTTTGGAAAAGTACAAGATAAGTTTTTGCACTGCCGCGGCCCGTAAAATCCAAAGTCAAATTCACAATTTCCATTGATGATTTGGAAAGGCTATCCAAAAGTTCAAAAGACTCCCTGGCTTTTGTGATTGGACCGGAAGGAAGTCCCGCTTTTTGCGCCTCCTCCAAAAATGCCGCGGCCCTTGATGCATTAAAGTGGGCACGGCTAAAGCTTGCCGATGCCCCCTCAAAATCCAGATTCTCGGCCTTAGAATCTTTGGAGGTTATTTTCTTAAGATCACCCGCAAGCTCGCCCGACCCCTTTGCAAACGCAGATAAAGCATCCGCCCCGAAAGAGGCACCAGAAAGAGCAAGAATCAGCCCCTGGGTTTTCTGGGGCAAAATGAACTTTACTGGATAAGTCAAAACTTTTGCTTGGGAACTAGATGCTGAAAAATGTCCCTTCGAGCTTTCTGCAAGATCAGCTGATTTTGAAAAATTACCTAAAAGCACTTCATGTCTGGCCGACTTAAGACTTGAAATGCCCACGTAGATATCCAGCGCCGTTTTGCCAAAGGTTAAAACGAAAAAAGCCGCAAGTAAAATCAGAGCTGACTTTAAACGGCCTTTGGGCATAAATTTAAAAATCTTGAAAATGAAAAAATCAGTCCTCTGGCCTTTTTTGTAATCAATTTTGGGGGAGACTAAATCGGTCTTTAGCAATTCCGGCTTTTGTTTGTGGCTATCGCCTTCATAAGATCGGGGTTTTGCCGCAACAACCAGCCCCCTTTTATCCAAATCCGCAAAGGTTGTTCTCAGGCCCTCTTCCAAATTTTGCTTTGGCTCAAACTCGAGATTGGCAATTTCGACGGCCTTTTGTACCTGTGGTTTTTCAACTGGTTCAGGACCCTCAAAAAAAAGTTCAACATTTTTGCCTAAGGTCATAGTCAGTGCGTGCTGAATCGCATAGGAAACCGTAAGCGCAGTTTTTGGCTCGTCAGAAATTACAAAGTGGATCTTTTTTTCGCTTTTTGCAAGCGCCAGTCTGCTGATTGCGAAGGTCGCATCCGCAAGAAACGTGGGATAAATCAAATCAAGACCCTCGTTTTTTAGGATAATTTTGTCGTCTTTTGCCGCCTGCCAGATTAAATCGGAAAGTAAATTATTGTGAAGATGACGGTTGTGATCGGCAAGAGGCATACCCGAGCCATAGACGTCACCGATTAAGATAAAATCGGTATCTTGGTGGAGGTTATGCGCTTCAATCTTTTTTCTCAAAAGCTCAGCATCTGCAAAGATCGGAAGCAAAACAAATACCTTTTGCTCCTCAGAACTATTGGCCAGTAAATTCCGAATTTGGGGGGAAAAGTTAGTATCCCCTAAAGTTGCGAAATTGCGGTCTTTTAAAAAACCCAGGAAAAAAACGCTTGCGAATTTGGGCAAATATGAAGGCAGGGGCTGGGAAAAATCAACCTCAAGAAGCGTAAACTCTTTTTTGGAAAGAAGGTCTGTGGTAAGCGAAGAGTTACCTACGCCCCAAACGCTAAAATCGGCAAATAGGAAAGATTTGGCAATCGCAGAACCAAGGTAAGTATCGGTATCGGTTACCAATATTTGGTTTTTTGAATCCGCGTTGGGGGCAGGATGGTCCATCTACAATTTAAAATAGGTCTTTAGGCCGACTGCGAATATTGCAAATGCCGCCCCAAGCAAAAAGCCGAAGGCAGTCGTAATCTTTTTGTCAAAAGCCGGTCGTAATGATTCGAAAGATTCGCCAATCTCGGTAAGTTTGATTTTTTCGTTTTGGCCGAAAAGACTAGCTGTCATCCCGTTAAAATTTTCAGCGGCTGTCTTTATGATTTCGAAGGCCCTTTCTCGTTCGCTTGCCTCTGCCTGTAAATTCAAAACCTGCCTTGCTTCTTTTTTAACAATCAAATTCTCCTGATTTTTAAGTATTTCTTTTTTGAAATCAGAAGTCTGCAAAATCGAAACGGCAGTATCCGTCAGATCAACAGACTCCTTAAAAATTACCGGACTTTCAAATCCTTCGCCTGCGGCTTGTTCCTCAATCAGCAAATAATGCTTTTGCACCCTTTGCCCGCCGGAAAAATTTGAAGTTAAAAGATATGCGAATAAGGCACCAAGAAGCGCCAAAAAAACAATAAATGCCAGGTTTTTTTTAAGTATTTGCCAGTAGTCCTTAAGCTCCATAGATATTTTTATTTAAAGCAATGTTAACCAATCTGTCTGCTTCTTTGTTTCTCTCCCTTGGGATGTGATTATAAACAATATTCCCTAAACCTTTTTCAATCTCTCTTACAACTCGAACCAATCTTGCGATTGTTAAGTTCTTGATCTTGTATTCACCTGAAAGCTGCGAAACCGCAAGTTTAGAGTCAAGGTAGACTTTTGCCGTTTCGCCTCCAAAATTTTCCCTAAGATAGGAAAGCGCCTTAACAAGTGCAGTATACTCAGCGAAATTGTTGGTTGCAATTCCGATATAGCCGCAGTCTTCTTTTGTAGTCCGCCCGCCGACTTTTATGACAAATCCCCAAGCTGCCGGACCCGGGTTGCCTCTTGCGCCGCCGTCACAGAATACGTCAATCATAATAGGTTTGCAGTCTTTAATTTCGGTACTGCTACAACAATAACAGCCAAAAGCAATAAAATGAATGCTTCGGAGATTACCGTGTTTGCGGCGGCGGCGATGTAGCCGAATTTGGGAATAAAAATCAGGTTTGCCGTAAGGTTGAATATGAAACCCGCACCATACACTAAAGCCAAACTTTTCTGCCTGTCATAAATTATCAAAATATGCCACAAGAGCGCAGAAAGAAAGAAAAACGGGATACCTGAGGCCAAAATTACCAAAGGCGCTTGAGATGCGACAAACCGCATGTCGTAGAGAAAAGGAATCAGAAACGACACCAAAATTAGAAAGACTGAAACTATAACAGAGAGTGCCAAAAGCACCAAAACCCAGAATTTAAAGTTTTTGTAAAACTTGCCGATATTTTGTTTGTAAACTGTGGCAAGATAAGGATAAATGGCGTTGACAAAAAAGATAGGCACGGCCAAAGAAGCTTCAAAGAATTGATAGGCAAGACCGTAAATGCCAACCTCCTGGGGCTGGCGGACCCAGGCAAGGATCAAAACATCGGCCCTGAAGTAAAGCAGATTTAAAATAAGAGCAAGACCAACCGGCCATGATTTGGAAAGATAATTTAAAAAGGCAACCCTGTCTATTTTCGGAAAAACAAGAATTTGCCATCTTTTATATATAATCAAATAGGCCACAAAAACCGTCACAATACCGCCGAAAACATAAGCTTGGGCAAACCGGATAACCGATGCTCCTTTCGCGCTGGCTAAAAAAACAGTAAGAAGGATGGCAATTACGCCTGAGGTGGCTGCGACAGTTGAAAGATCATACCTCAACTTTTTCTGGAAAAGGGAATTGGCGCTCGTATAAAGTGCCTGGGTCAAAATTGTCACAGACGCCACGGCAATTCCGATTTTGACAAGAGGACTAAAACCGGTATTTTCTACAGCATTGTAAGGAAGGAAAAATCCAACCAAAAGTGCCAAAGCCACAAAAACCAAGGCCATCACAAGCCTTAGAGAAACTAACACTTTAAAAAGCCCTGTCTCATTTTTCAATGTCGATTGGGCAATATAGATACTGTTCAGGCCAAAATCGGCAAAAGTATAGAAATAACCAACGAACACAAAAATTTTGGTAAAATCCCCAAAACCGGCGGGCCCCAGGGAACGGCCCACCAAAAGGGTCACAACCAAGGTTGTTCCAGCCGTAAAACCCTTCCCTAAAATTTGAGCCCCGGCATTATAGAAGACTCGTCTGATCATGCTTCTGTAATATATCAGGCAATATGACCTTTTGAAAAACGCAAAATGTAGGCCAAAGAAAGCCAGAAAAGGAAACGGCCCTGCTGAAGAGTCCAGAGAAAATGATCAACCGTTAAAAAGACAATCAGTGCAAAAGCCAAAGCAAACTGCCATCTTGCGGAGATGTTTTTCAATGCCGCCCAAAGCAAGAACAAAAACAAAAATAGTCCAATTAGCCCCTCTTCTGCAAAAATTAAAAGGAAAACATTATGCACGGGTGCAAGGAGTCTGACATCGGCAATTGAAAACAAGTTGAATGCCGATAGTGCATGCAGGAAATTTGCCGAGCCGACTCCAAAAAGCGGATTTTTAAAAATAAGCTCAACTGCAGCCTGCGAAAGGATGAGCCTCTCGGCGATGGAGACAACCTGACCCTCCGGTAAGTTTTTGAAAAAAATAAAGGCCGAAAAAACCGACAGCAACAACACAAGTGTCAAATAAAAAGGTTTTTTACAAATAAACACCAAGCCTGCCAAAATCGCAGCTGCGGCGCCTTTGGAAAAGGTTAAAAAAACCGACAGCAAAGAAAGCGCAGAGGCGAAAATATTTAATTTGGTGATTTTTGATCCTTTTCGAGCAGACAAAATAATAAAACCGACGGCAAAAAAGGCGGCTGCAACGTTAGGATGGGGAAAGGTACCGTAGGGCCGAAGCAGTTGTTTCCCGAAGATATAAACATGGGCAATCGAAGGCGTGTCTGCGCTAAAGCTTCGCTCTCCCAAAAACCAGAGTCCCAAAGACCTCTGAAAAATAAGTTGTAAAAAAATTAAACACGACTGCCAGAATATGGATATTGCCAAAACCGTAAAACTCAATTTAAATACTTTATTTTTGGAAAGAGTAAATTGGGCAAAAGTTGCCAACAGGGAAAATTCAAAAACCTTCGAAGAAAACCAAAGAGACAAAATGGGTCTGTCGGAGATAAAAAGTGCGTTCACAAAAAGATATAAATTGAAGGCAATTGCCGCCAATATGAAAATTTTCTGCCGTTTGTAGAAATCCGCTAACCTGTCTTTGGCACCCTTTTTAAATATGAATTCCGCTGCAAAAACAAGAATATAAAATAATATCAAAACATCCGACAGATAGACAGATATTGCCAAAAGGTCCTGAGGGATGCCAAACACAAACGAAAACTGAGGCCAGAAGAATTTGTTCAGCTGAACAGGCAAGGAAAGAAGTACTGTCAAAAAAAGTAGATCCGAAGCCTTCACTTGTGCCTAATTTCTGGGCTTTACGATGATGTGCCTGTTTTCGCCCTCGCCTTCGGAAATTGTTTCGACTGCAGGGTGCTCTGCCAAAGCCACGTGGACCACCCGGCGTTCGCTGTTTGTAAGATTGTAAATCGCCTGAGGTTCATTGTCGGTTTCCACCCTCTGCGCCGCATCAAGCGCCATTTGTTTTAACTTTTCCTCTTTCCTCCTGCGCCAGTTGCCGACATCGACATAAATTTCAAAATCGTCATCACCTGTTAACGTTTTTAGACGCACAGCCAAAATGAACTGCAGACTTTCCAAATTCACCCCGTGTTTGCCAATCAAAAGCGATGAGTCTTCTGAATCGATATCAACAAAAAAGATGCTGTCCTGTCGGGAAACTTCAATCGTCGCCGGGACCTGAAGTTTTTCAATTATTTCGCGGATAGATTCCGCAACTAAGTTTTCGTCAAGCTTTGCTTTTGCCATTTTTTGGGAAGATATTTACCAAAGGCACCAGGGCCCGTGATCATATATTGCTGAATAATGCCGACTATTGTGAATGTATTCCAGTAAAGAGAAAGGCCGACCGGAAAACCATAGGAAAAAAAGGCGATCATTGCAGGCATAATCAGAATCATTTGCGACTGGACAGACGCAAGGCTTTCCTCCATTGAATCCTTCTTATCGCCTGATTCGGTTTCCTTTTTTTGAACTTTAGCAGGCGCAGCCTGCGGTGCAAGCATTTTTGATTGGATAAACTGCAAAACACCTGTAATTACCGGAATTAGAAGTATCAAAACCCCGACCGACTGCCATTGATTCGGCTTTGACGAGAGATCAAAAATCAAAAATTTGGTATCAGGCACCTTGTCAAGGTGGAACACGGGAAAGTAAATTTTGCTGTTAATATTTGTCAAAAAATCCGCCCTTCCGAAATCCACAACCTTAAAAAGAACCTGGTAAAGCGCAAAGAAAACCGGCAGCTGCAGAAGTAATGGCAGGCAGCCGGCAAGGGGATTAACACCGTGTTCCTTATAAAGCTTAGCGAGTTCCTGCTGATGCCTGGTCTTGTCGTGGCCGTGCTCGTCTTTAATTCTGTCTATATGGGGCTTTAAAGCAGCCATTTTCTGACTGCTCTTAAGCTGTGTTGAGGTTAAGGGCCAAATCGCCAAACGGACAACTGCAGTCAATAAAATAATAGAAAGGCCCAGAGCCTGCGGAATACCCAAAGTCTGGAAGATCTTCAAAAAAATCAGCAAGAGATTGAGAATGGGGTTTATTAAAAAAGTGTCAAACGGATTCATAGCTTTTTCTTTTGAATTCAGGCACTGGATCAAAAAGTGGCCTTTTTGAAAACGGGTGGCAGGACAAAAACCGTCCGAATGTTAAAATACCGCCTTTTAAAAGTCCGTGTTTTTCAAAGGCTTCCTGGGCATATGCCGAGCATGTCGGCCTATAGCGGCAGGCAGCGTTGCTTGTCCCAAAAACCAATCTGTAGATAACAAATAGATTCCCAATGCCTGAAGGCCGTGGTTTTCTCTTCCTTCGCTTCGCGGGATCTTGCTTATCCACAACCTGGAATCCATGGTTTTTGCTCGCTCGGAATAAAAAATTCACAACCTTAATCATTTAATTTTTGAAGCATCCCAAGGAGCTTTTTCTTAACCTGGCCTGTTTTTAAACCTGATATGTCCTTTTTAACAACTATCAACAGTTCTCCGCCGATTTTATCAATTTCATCTTTTAGCGACTCTGCAACAATCCTCTTAATCCTGTTTCTGGAAACTGCCTTCTTGGCTATTCTTTTGCCAACCGCAATCCCAACTTTTAAAGGAGAACCGCCTTTTCCAAAAAAAATCTCAAATTCCGCTCCTTCTAGTTTCTTTGCGCTTGCGCCTCTTGCCCGAAGCTTTGTAAAAAGAGTTCTTGGTGCTCTGTTTCTTGAGGGCAGCATTAAACCGTGAGCTTTTTTCTTCCCCTGGCTCTTCTTCTTTTTAGAACTTGCCTACCGTCCGTCGTTTGCATTCTTTTCCGAAAACCGTGAGTTCTTGCTCTTTTTCTTTTTTTGGGCTGATATGTTCTCTTTGGCATGATGCTCCTTAGTCGCAGACCTCAATTCCAAATAGGTTACAGTAAAAATTAGACAATATCAAGTAGAAGATAGCAACTTATCCACAAAACTTTTTTGGGGATTGACATCTGTTGAAAAGTTCTGCAATTATAAATTTTGGCCACTTTTTTAAAAACCTCATCTTTACATTTTTACAATCGTGGACCCTGCAAAAGCCTGCATTTTAATTTTCTAGCTGCCCCAAATCCTATTTGAAAGTATTGTAAGTCCTATGGAAGGTAAAAAAATCTGGAACAATATTCTTTCCGGTGTGAGATCCCAAGTCTCCCACTCCACGTTTAAAACCTGGTTTTCAGGTTCATACGTTCTGGACTTTAAAGAAGATACCGAAAATCCGACGCTTATTGTCGCCTTAAAAAACAGCTTTTTAAAAGAGCAGGTCGAAGCAAGATACAAACCGGTCATTAAAAAAATAATTGATAAACTTCCGAGGCCTGAAAGGTCTCGGTATTCCTCTTTAAGTTTACATGAGCGAGCAGATACTCCAGAACTCGGCAGTATGTATTCGCTCTCTCGCATTCATCCGCAGACTGTGAATCCACAGCGTTCTGCGAGCGAATATAAAAACGGCACGCGACGCCTCGAGATAATTTTTGTGGTCGCTCCCAAACTTGATGACAAAAAACCGAAAGCGGAACCTATTTTCTCGGGTATCCCCCAGGCATATTATGCCAATGGCCCAAAGCCGGAGATTTTAAATCCCGATTACAACTTTGATAATTTTGTAGTCGGCCCTTCCAACAACTTGGCCTATACGGCCGCAAAACAGGCCTCATCTTTATCATCGACATATAATCCGCTTTTAATTTACGGCGCAACAGGTGTTGGCAAAACCCATCTTTTGCAGGCAATCGGTAACCTTTTGCTTACAACTTTTGCGGATGCAAAAATTATCTATTCCTCATCGGAAAAATTCACCAACGAATATATTGAGTCGCTAAAGGAAAAAACCCAAACTCAGTTTCGCAATAAATACCGTACTGCAGACCTTCTCTTGATCGACGACATTCAGTTTCTTGCCGGCAAAGAAAGCACGCAGGATGAATTTTTCTACACTTTCAACGAGTTAAGTCTTTTAAAAAAACAGATTGTTTTGGTTTCCGATAAACACCCTTCCGGTTTGGGGAAAATCAAAGAAAGGTTAATAAGCCGCTTTCTGGGTGGGATGTGTGTTGATATAGGGCTACCGGATATAGAAATGCGCAAGGCAATGATAGAGGTTAAGTGTCAGGCCCGCGGTGTTTCGCTTCCTGAGGAAATCTCCCAGTTTATAGCCGAATCTTGCCCTGGCGGTGCCAGGGAACTTGAAGGGCTTTTAATTTCGGCGCTTTCCCTTTCCAGACTTTCGGGGGGGAAAATTTCGCTTGATGATGTTAAAAAGGTCTCTTCAAATTTTGCAAATTCCAAAGAGGCGATTTTGCCGGAAAATGTTGCCCGAGCGGTTTGTGAACACTTTAAAATACCAGCTTCTGACCTTGCAGGCCCATCTAGAAAGGCAGATATAGTTCTGGCAAGACAGATTTTAATCTACCTTCTTAGAAAAGATTTGGGCTTGCCGCTTGTAAGGATAGGCGTACTTGTCGGCGGCCGCGACCATTCGACAGTCATCCATTCTGTCGAAAAGCTTGAGAAGCAAATAGATACAGACCGGAGATTAAAAGACGAAATCCTAAGAATCAGGTCTGCTTTTTGAACATTAAATGACCCTTTATCCACAAAATCTTTTTACTTTTCCACAATCCCCACTAACTAATTTGTTAACCCTTTCCGTTAACTCGAGCGGGTATCTCAAGTTTTCCACTTTCAACACCGTTACTGTAAATACTACTTATTTTTATAATAATAGATTGGTATTATCCCAGTATGTTGAAAGACTAGGCATTATAGGCAGTAAGGTGTAGTATAAAGAAACTCCCGCCCGCTGTTTAACAAACCTGCCTACAAAGAAATTATGAAGTTCAGAGTCTCCCAAGAGGATTTAGCAAAAGCACTTTCCGCATGCAGCCGGTCAACGGGCGCCAAAAGCAATTTGCCGATTCTTTCCAACATCTTGGTGAATTGTTCCAAAAACAATCTGGAGGTGACGTCGACCAATCTTGAAACGGCTATAAAAATAGCAATACCCTGTATAGCCGAAAAAGAAGGCAAAACGACCCTGCCCGGCAGAACCCTCTTTGAATTTGTGCCTCAATTGCCCGAAGGGGAAATTACAGTGGAAAAACTTGGGGAGGAAGTTTTGCTTTCAACCAAAGGATACAGCGCGAGACTTGCAACCATGGCGGCCGATGAATTCCCGGCAATCCCCAAAATCGCTTCAGGCAAGGAATTGAAAATAAAAGCCCGCGATTTTTCCAAAAATGTCCAGAAAGTGGAATACTGTGCATCCCAAGACGAAAGCAGACCGGCATTAACAGGTGTTCTTTGTGAACTTGAGAAAAGGGGGTTTTTGATGGTAGCAACCGACGGTTACAGATTAAGCTTTTCGCAGATTGTAGATGCCAAATCAGCCCAGGTATTCAAGCTGATAATCCCGGCCCGTGCCCTTTCGGAGCTGGCCAAAATTATTACAGAAACAGAAAGTGCGGGAGGTGAACAACTGACCATTTTAGTTGCCAGCCAGCTGAATCAGGTCGAATTTAAAATCGGCGGCATTGAGTTTACTACCAGGACTATTGAGGGAGAATACCCGGGATGGCAAAAAATAATTCCCTCGGCATTTGGGACAAAAGCAAAAATCCAGAAGGCCGATTTTGTGAAGCAGCTTAGGATTGCATCGATCTTTGCCCGTGACGCAGGCAACATTGTCAAACTTAATCTTAAAGAGGGTCAGCTTACAATTTTTGCCAATACCAGCCAGGTCGGGTCAAACGAAATTACAACCGAGGCGCGAATTGAAGGGCCGGGTGGAGAAATTGCTTTTAACTTCAGATATTTGCTAGAGGCTTTGAGCGCAATTGAAGGTGAGGATGTCCTTTTTGAAATGGGCGAAAGCCTGACACCGGCGCGCTTGAAAAGCACCGAATCCAAAGATCCCTCATTCCATATCATCATGCCGGTTCGGTTACAGTCGTAACCGAACAATTAACAGTTAACATTTAACACTTAACTGTCAGTTGTCAGAGGTCAGTTGTCAATTGTATTCTTTAAGGAGATGTTCAGGCCCATCGGCTCATTAATCGGCAACTTGCGTTTGAGCCCCAAATCCCAGGATGCGATTCTGGCTCTTCAGGTTAAAAGAGTAGCAGAGGAGCAAATCACCAAGGGCTTCGAAGATCTTCCAAAAGAAGCAATCGCCCAAATCAAGGTCAAATCATTCAGAAACGGCCAGCTTACTATTCTTGCCCCCACACTCGTCGCAGTCGAGCTTAAGATGCGCTCTGAGGGCCTCAAAAGCGCCATCAATGGGGCTTTCGGCAAAGAGATTGTTAAGAAGCTGGTATTCAGAGTGCGCTAGTTATTTATTCTGTTTAATCGCGGGCAGATAAATTACTACTTCCCCGTTTTCATTTTGGTTGGTCTTGAAACCCCCCTCAAAGACAAATATCGGCTGAACGGCCTCCTTTAAATCATTGGGCAAAAAATAGGCTAAAGAGACTTTCTCAATCTTGGCATTATCAATATTTTCCGGATGCTCATAAATGTTTTTCGGGACACCTTTGTCACTAAGTACTTGTGCCCGCACTACTTTCCCCTGGCCTCTTCGAATTTCTTCTATGGATTCATCAGCAGTTTTCAGTTTATAAAACCCTGATTCCGAAAATTTTTCAAAAAACTGAGAGAACAGATAAATTACCTGGCCGTCTTTGAAGACTCTTAATTTAGTAAAGCCGGACCCTGGGTAATTATCAATTAGAGGGATATTGGCCACTTTTTTGTCAAATGAAAATTCAACAATTTGTGCATCTTCAAAATTGGCAACAGGGGCTCTGTCGTTACCGAGAATAATTTGGTATTTGGTATTTTTAAGTTCTATGTCTTGCCCCAAAAGGGTAATTTTGCCCATAAAGGAGACAGCTTCATTTTTAAGTTCTTCCTGTGAAAGAGCTTCGAATGGAAGCGAGAGCCGCTTTCGATACTCTTTATTGCGGTATTCAAGATTGGTTTGGCCAACAGTCAATGAACGATCACTTACACTCCAATTAAATTCTTCCCCATTTGAGGCGCTATCCTTAGTAGAAGTAGGGTTACCTTGAAAGCCGAGACTGGACGCTAAGGTAATGGCTGCTGTTTCCGTAATATTATATGGTGCGATGGAGTAAACCGGTAGTGTTTTTGGAATCTCTTCAATTCGAGCTGCGGAAAAGTCGAAATTTCTCGGCTGTTTTTGTTCCGGATTTTGCGTAATTAATGGAGGGCTGATGGGGCCCAGCCTCGTTTCCGATTTTCTGGTCAGTCGAAATATTGTAATCCCGATCAATATGACAATTATCAAAAAAATGATAATTGGCGGGCCAATCTTTTTGATAGTTTGGGAAATGTGAGTTAAATCAGACATTTTTTACCAACTGACATTACACGCGCCAGAGCCGTAACAATCTATTGAACCTAGGGCTTTAGGAATATTTGGCGGTTCCATTTCAAGACCATTAAACGCATAGTGGATGTGGTCCCCGTCAGAGAGGCCCGTATCGTCTATTTCACCAATGATGTCCCCAGCATTTACAATACTGCCAACTTTAATATTCGGGTTAATGCTATGCAATTTTAAATGTGTCCACATTGCCTGGAAACGTTTACCATTGCAATCAGCCTCAAGAATCACATGTGTCCCAAAACCTCCACCATCCTGATCATCGATAACTACCATCGCTTTACCCGAGAAAGTTGCTTTCGTTGGTGTTCCGAGTGGTTGGGCTATATCAATTGCCGCCCACCCTTGGCTGTATTCAATTTTATGGATATCACTCCCCTTCGGTCCATTAGTAACAACACCGTGATCCGTGGGCCAGCCGCTTGGACAACCGACTGGCGGTTTACCGACTGTCGTTACAGAAAACGCAGTATCGGTAACCGGTACTGACCCCTGCTGGCTTGCCGTGACCGTAACTGTGTTTGTTATTACCGAATCTTTAAAATTAACCTCACTATTAACAGCAATTATAAATTGACACGTCCAATCAGAACCGGCTGTAATAAGTTCTGGGGGGCCGCCGCAGAGAGGATTGATCAGATTGTAGTCGGAGTCCCTGTTGATTAAAATACCTTGGCCGCCTTCTCTCCAAACTTCGATTTTGTCATTTATAGAAATATTGGAAAGATCTGCTTTAGCGGTTAATTTAACTGTATAGGTGAGATCTCGAGGTATTTCATTGTTTTCAATATGCCCGTCGCTTGCGGTTTTGGAAATTGTATAAATTTCATTGTCTCCTGTCCCACCGATAACAGCGTCTTGTTCGGAGGAAAACCAAGCAGCAGGTTTGGTAATCGTATCGACAAGTAAGTTGCCGACTGTGATTACACCGATTCCTCCAACTACAGGAATCATGGCAGCGCTCGCCGGCAAGCCAACACTTGTTAATCCCCCAACAACAAAATTAAGCCCGCTTGATAGCCCGCTCAAGATAGTTCCGCCTGCACTGGTAATCCCTCCCCAAATAGCCGATGCCGTACCGGTAATGGCGCTTCCTATTCCAGATACAATAACTGCGCCGGTATTTAAGACGCCTCCGCCGACTTCAACCGGCCCGCCTGTGACAACCTTATAACCTCCCTTGGCAACGGCCCAGCCTTCGGTGAATCCGCTTTGGATCGGGGTGACAATATATTTGCCAACAACATACCCAACTGCAGCTCCTACGAATGCTCCAACAACCGCCCCGATTGCCGCACCCGCAAAACCCATTGCGGGAATTATTGGCGCCAAAAAAGCACATGCTCCTCCGGTGACAAATGCACAGCCGAGAACAAGCAGTGTGCCTAAAGTGGATCCTATTATGGCTCCCGCATATGCGCCGATTGCTCCGCCGATACCGGCACCAACACCCATTGAGACCATGGTGGCACTGCCCGCATAGAGTCCGGCAGCAATCAATCCTCCGGCCAATCCGAGGATTATTGCTCCCGTTGTTCCCCCAAGGGCTGCCCCCATTGCCGCCCCGACAACTCCCCCAACAACCGTTCCAACCACCGGTATTGGGATGACGATAGTCCCAATAGACGCTCCTATTTGGGCACCAACTATTGCCCCTCCAACTGCACCGCCTGTACCCCCAGCAATTGCTCCGATCATAAATCCTTTAAAAGCTGCAACACCGAGAGCAGCAAAATGCATTGCCAGAGCTCCAAGAACAAGGCCGTTAATTTTGGCAATTTGCCCCATTGTTTTTCTGACTCCCTGGTCAACAATTTGTTGGGGAGAAATGGGTTTGACGCCTTTGAATCTGGCAGGTATATCAAGCAAAGCCATACTAATTAGAAGAGTTTGACTGAAACTCTACCCCGTACCATCATTTGGTGAGGGGGCTATTTCCAATATATCACGGTTTCGAGGAAACCGAGACTACAGACTACTGACTACGGTCTACGGCTTGGAAAGAAGATTAAAGAAAAATAATTTTAAATTTTAAATTTGAATTGAAATATTAATTTGAAAATTAAATTTGATAAGAAAATATTTTAGAAAAATATTTTGAAAAATTGATTTAAAATTTCAAATTGTAAATTGAAAATTTTCTAATTATGCTTTCCCAAACTGTTTCGCAACCGCTTCTGCCTGCTTGTGCATTTCCTCAAGTTCCTGGGGCTTTGTGGTTACCAGATTATGTTCGTTTTGCGAAGCAACTACCCTCATGGCCACATGGTTTGGCCCGGCAAAGAAAATCCCTTCCCCGACGTCTGCTGCCAGCAAAAGATGCCTTTCTCCCTCGGAAAGATAAAAAGCATCCGCGACCCTATCAATTGCCGCGGGCGACTGCTTCAAAAGAACCTGGATTGAAGAATTGGTAATAATTGCCTTGCCGTAATCGGTATCCAAAAAGTCCTCAACGTCTTGGGTAATCGTAGTCATCCCCAGGTAGTATTTGCGGGCCCTTTTGGCAATCGAATACATGAAAGTGGCGCTGTCAGGATGCTGCATCAGGTACCAGGCCTCGTCAACGAAAAGAAGCCTCTTTTTGATGTCGTTTTTGATTCTTGTCCATACAAAATCCAAAATCAGATACATGGCAATCGGCCTAAGTTCGTCCTCCAAATTTTTAATCGAAAATACCGTAAAAGTGTTTCTTAAATCGATATTGGACTGCTGGTTGAAAATACCGATCAAAGACCCCTTGACAAACTTTTCAAGCCTGTCGGCAAGACTTCTTGCCTGCTCCTCTTCCATGCCCAAAAGAATCTTGTAAAGATCTTCCATCAGAGGCGCTTCTTTTTGCTGAGTTGCAGGGTCCGGAGTAATCCCCCTGGATTTATAAGTTGCAACTAAGGCCCTGTCGATTATGGCATCCTCGGTTGGGGTCAATTGGCCCATGACTACTCTTAAGAAACCGTGGAGTGATAAAATTTTTAAACCAAGCTCGTTTTCCCCCTCTTCATAAACACCGGAAAGGTCAAAAGGATTAATTTTTGCAGGCGAATCAAAGCTGAACGAGATGTATTCGCCGCCTATTGCCTCGCAGAGTGTTTGGTATTCTTCCTCGGGGTCGATGACAATTATTTCCGACCCCAGCATCAGCGATCTTAAAGCTTCGAGTTTAACGAGGTAAGACTTACCTGCGCCTGACTTGGCAAAAACTACCATGTTAGCATTTTCCTGACTGAACCTGTCAAAGACGATTAAGGATCCGTTGTGTTCGTTGATCCCGTACATAATTCCCGAACTCTGGGAAAGAGTGGACGAGATAAAGGGGAAAGTTGTGGCCAAAGACGTTGTATCCATGTTACGGGTAATATAAAGATGGTCCGTCCCTTGGGGAAGTGTAGTCTTAAAGGCGGCTTCCTGCTCTAAAGATGCATGTTTTGGCACCAGAAGCAATGCCCCAAGCGTTGATTCGATTTCTTTGGTCAGCGCTTTCAGCTCCTCCTGGGACTCGGCCGGAATCGTGATGTAAAGCCCGAACTGAAAAAAGCGCTCGGCACCTTTGACCAGCTCTTCCTGCAAAACCGTGGCGTCTTCTAAAGCTGCCTGAACCACCGGATCCAGAACATGCCCCCTTTGTATATCCGAGGCAATCGTTGCCTCCATTTCGGTGATCTTCCGTTTGAGGTCATCCAAAACCCCCCTTGCTTCAACAGGGTAAGAATACATGGCAAGCTCAAGGGTGTGTTCAAAATTAATTAAAGGGGAAAGCCAGTTGGCCTGGACAAAACGGGGGTAGCCCACCACAAAAAGGGTGCGGTAATAAGTGGAGCCTACTTTAATGTAATCAAAATCAACCTCTATTGCCGGCGGGGCAATGATGTCTTTTACGGAAACCGTCCCCTTGGCAAGCGTCTGGGCCCATTGTTTAGGAGTTTCATCTGCAGGAATTTGAGTTTGCTTTTTGGGTTTTAAGAAATTCAGCATTATTGCACCTTTGTCGGCTGGCTAGGTATTGGACTGTTTTGCGGCGTGTTAGTTTGGGTAAAAGGCGCTTTTGCCTGGCTGACAAACTGGACAGCTTTTTGGGTCGTTGTTTGCAGATCGGCGAGCGCTTTTGCCTGAGTTTCGGAAAGTCCCTGGCTAGTTTGAGTCTGCTGTAAGTCTTGGGGAGACATGCTTGGGGGCTGTGACTGTTGCTGGCTAACCGGCTGGCTGGCAGTTGGCGCAGGCTGAGAAGGTATTTCAACTGCCGGTTCAACAATTGGTGTTGTATATGATTGGGTATCTAAAATTACTCTTTGGGTTCCTGTCGGTGCCGGATTGTAGATATCGTAAAAAAGTTCAATCAGCTCCTGGGTTGTAAGCTGTTTAACATTGAGCCCGATTCTGCCCATCTGTTTTATGATGTGATCTCTTTTGGGAGCAAGCGAGGTTTTGGCGCCTGAAAGCAATTGCTTTTTGTTTTTGGCATTTGCGGCTGAAGCTTTGGCAAGGCCCTTAAAACCCATTTCAAGTGGCGAAAAGTTAATAATCAGATAAAATTCCTTATCTAAAACGGTTTTCTGGGAAACAATCGACGATATAAATTCCTTGTATTTTTTAATCTGCGCGGCAATATCGGGGTTTGGCTGTGAAGCTTCCGCGTCTTCCAAATGCTGAAAATAAGAGGAGATATCGGCCTTTTTGGATCTGATTAGAACCTGAAGCGGGAAAGTTAAGGAATTCAAAAAGGCACCATAGGCGTAAATAGTGGCATCCTGTTCTGTTTCCGAAAGGAGGTCAAAATTTACTGACGAAACGGACAGCACCATCGAAATCCAGCCGCTCTTTAGAATGACCAGATCTTCCAGGATATCCTCGATATCCAGATGTTCCTGCGTTGACGCTGTAGGAGCCGGTTGTGCTTTAGGCATTTCCTCTTGCTTTCGCTCTTATCTCAATCGGTTGTAGGATTTCATTATTAAGTGCAAGTGCCACCGGCTCAAATTCCTCGCCCTCGGCGTCGATTTCTAGTTGGTAGTTGCCTTTGGGCAAAGAAGTTGCCGAAAGAAACTGGCCGAGCCTGTTTGATTTTAAAGCCCTGACAGGAACACCGGTTTCATTGCGGATTATCAAAATTGCTCCCTCAAGCGGTGTATCGCCGGAAGAAAGAACAATTCCGGAAATTACATTGGGTTTGTTGGTCAGAGGAACCATTTGAGTCATTTGGGCGGACATGGCCTGCGGTTGCGATGTCTTTTGGAAGCCGGTTGTAAGACGACTGTCTCTTATATCCGGCTTTTGCGGGGCGGGAGTTGTTCCCAGAGGAACCATTTTTGGTTGGACCACGGCAGATTCGTAATATATTCTCCTAGGATTGGAATCCTGGATCTGAGCGGTGTCAGAAACAGGCTTTTGAGTCTTGATTTGCGCCTTTGGGCTATCTTGAGGCAGGACAACCTCCGGATTTTGGTATAGAACGTCGCGGGAAAGATGAAACCTGTTTTTTAACTCCCTTGAAATATCAAACTGTTTTTCGCCTCGTATCGGAAGTTTGGAAAGATCAAAGCCCAAAGGCGGAGCAAAATGGAGTTTGCGCACACGGACTTTACCTATTCCATGGAGAAGCTTAATGTGCATATCGGGTGTCATAATTGGAATGATATTTTCGGTTGCAAAATTTGTTTCCGAAGCAAGATGGGATTTGGGTTGAATATTGGCGTTTCCGGAAGGCATAATGGGAATCGCCGGCGCTTTCCCTCGCAGTCTGGCCTCAATGCCTCCCAAAACATACGGTTTTGCATGATAGCTGATTCTTGGCAAAAGTGCCGGTTTTTTTTGGTATGAAGGACGGCCCTTTTTAGGGGTTTCGATATCAGAATATGGGCTAATCTGGGGCAGAGAATCGGCAAGAACTCCCATTTCTTTCGATATATCTTTTTCAGAAGGCCAGACAATCGCAGCAGGCATTTTACCTTCAGCTGTTTTTCCGTGCCAGTCTAGGTGCAGGTTCGAAAGGGCAACCTGTTCTGAAACATCCAGAGGGCTTGCTGTCTGGCTTTTGGGTAATGTGGCCAGATAAGCTTCAAGCTTTTCTTTGCTTTTTTCATCAATATTTTGCACTTCCTGGACAGGAGCAGGCGAAGGGTTGGTAATGACCCAGAGAAATTCGGGGATTTTCTTTTCCTTGATCCAGATCCTCTGCGTTGGCGAAAGTATGGCTTTGACAAATGCCATGATCCATTTAGTAAACGGCCGGCCGCCGAAAGGGACTAAAGCAATCAGAAGGCCGAAACCGACAAAAAGGACAGATAACGGAAAACGGATGGTATCGGGCAAACCCGAGAAGAATATAATTCCACCCACAGATGCCGGAATCGCCAGGGTTACAAACTGCTTGATTGTTAAGTTGCCGAAAAGTTTGAATTCAAAAGAAGCAATATGCGACGGGACAGGATGCTGTTCCATATTTAAAATTTCTAATTTCTAAGTACTCTAATTTCTAAATAATTCATCAAATCCCAATTGAGACTTTTAGTGTTTGGGTAATTGGGTATTATTTAGGTTAATTAGATCAATTAGATCAATTAGGTTGATTAGTTATTTGCTTAGGCTTTGCCTAGAGCCAACATACCATATGAAACAAGAGCCAGATAGTAGTTTTTTTTCACAGGGTTCGGAGGGAAGAAGCTTAACGTTCTTGAAATGCGAAATCTGTGGCCAATTTAAAGCCGAGTTTTTTATACCATCCGTCGAAAGAGAAAATTACATTGGTTTTATGCTTTTTGGCGCAGGGCGACTGCTTATTGCAATAAGTTTCATAGCAGCGATGTCTCCAAGGCTTGCTAGAAGTATTCCTTGAGCGTTAACCGGATTTTCGATAAGCTTGTAGCTGTACCAAAAAAAAGACAGATCAACTCCGTCGGCTCTGCAAATCAAGGTATCTTTGTGCTGAGAAATTTTCTCTGCGCTGTATTTAAAGATGTTTTTCAATTTTGTCATAAAGGGGAGATGAGGCAAAAATGTTTAGGATTATAAAAGTCAAAATCCAATGACGTTCTGTGACCGATTTGCAAAGCTAAGGCCGTACCGCCGGCCATGTAAAATCCAAGTTTTTCCAAGAAGGAAAGCTGAGGAAGTATTTTGAGCTGGCTCTTATTGAGGATATTAAAGTACATTAAATTTTAAAAAACTTTTTGTAGAGGTCTGGGTTGGGGTTTAGATTAAAATAAGCCAGTTCGCGTTTGAAGCGAGGGATTTTAATGTCGAGGATTTTTTGCCAGTAAGTAAGAACTTCCCTAAACCACATGCCTCTTTGCGGTGAGGCGACAACTTCCTCGATTTCTTTACGGGTATATGTTTTACACAGCCAGTCTAAGTCCTTACCGTCACCTTTATTTAAAACTGAAGTGATGATAGTTTCCTTGTGACGATTTTTATCCATTTTGGAAAGATCGTAAGAGGCCAGACAGCTTTGTAAAAATGAAGGAAGAGCCATAGGTATATTTTAGCAAAAACACAAGTGACATTTGAAGTCGTAAGAATCTTGACGTTAATGTAAGAATTATGGAATACTAGTAAGACAATTTATGAATTTTACTACTACCATTACTTCTAAAGGTCAAATAACCATACCGCGTCTCATTCGGGAGAGTTTGGGGATTAAAAAAGGGATAAAGCTGCAAATATTGCCTATCGAGGGTGGTTTCATCGGCAAGCCGTACAGGCAATCCAGAATTTTGGAATTTGCAGGTGATTTAAAACATCTGGATAAAGTTGAACCGCTTTCCGAAATTAGGGCAAAATCCCAAGCAGAAGCCGCAAAAGTTATTGCAAAAAGACTTCCTAAAAAGTGAGAACAGTAGCCATCGACACCAATGTCCTTTTGACTTTTAGGTTAAAA
>Ga0209641_10000061_pt1 | contig 73463 bp, 102 predicted proteins | sample RifCSP16_1_FD_184022 | JGI IMG/M metagenome (GOLD analysis project Ga0209641, IMG submission 184022) | Soil microbial communities from Rifle, Colorado - Rifle CSP2_sed 16_1 (SPAdes) (version 2) | ecosystem: Environmental > Terrestrial > Deep subsurface > Rock core/Sediment | place: Rifle... | reverse complement strand
ACGGAGCGCGGAGCATGGAGCATGGAGCACGGAGCGCGGAGCATGGAGCATGGAGCACGGAGCACGGAGCGCGGAGCATGGAGCATGGAGCGCGGAGCATGGAGCATGGAGCACGGAGCACGGAGCATGGAGCACGGAGCATGGAGCACGGAGCATGGAGCATGGAGCACGGAGCACGGAGCATGGAGCATGGAGCACGCATACCGTAAGACGATCTTACTTTTCGACCACTGTATCATTCTGCGGCACAAGGCTGGGGTACTCGACATCCACCCACCGTCTTGTGCGGCTTGTTGTCACGCTTTGGTGCAAAAGCGTGAGCATTTGACGCAAGGGGGTTCGGGGTAAGGGGTTGGGGTAAGGGGGTTCGGGGTAAGGGAAGTGTCGCGATCTTTTTCTACGCACGCGCACGTACGTACGCACGCAAGGGGTTCGGAGTAAGGGGTAGGGGTTCGGAGCAAGGGGTAGGGGTTGGGGTCTGGGCCGATCTTGAGCCGGGTGGGCGCGCGGGCGCGCGTGGAATCATACATATATGTCCTTTATTCCTTTGCAAAAAATTGCAAAATCAAAAAATTTTTCTAGACTTGACTTTTGAAATGATCTACAATAAGATGATGATCGGAGGCGCAACATGAAATGCATGTGGAAATTATTTACGGGCTTTGTTGTCAAGGCGATCTTTCTTGGTGGAATTTGCTGGTGGATTTTGATACTGTACCTGCTGTTCTTCGCAACTCCCGGAGCACATCCATGACGCAGAAGCACATGATCTACCTATCGTCACCGTACACGGCAAAGGGACCACAAAATACGGAGACCGAAAGAAGGGAGGCCGCCTGGCTACAAGCCTGGCGCCATCAACAAGCCGTCAACGCAACGTCGGCACTTATTGCTAGCGGGTATCTTGTCTTCTCTCCCATCGTTTACAGTGTTCCTCTTGTTGAACGTGGTGGGATGGGCACGGCATGGTCTGATTGGGCTGAGTATGATAAAGAGTTCATCAGCCATTGCCAGGCCTTTGCTATCCTAAAAATTCTCGGATGGCGAGAATCAACCGGCGTTAATGCTGAGTTGCTACACGCTATCGGGCTACGACTTAAACTTTTGGAGGTCGACCCGGATATTTTTGAGTTACGACCCCTCCGGAAGGAATAGAATCATGGATGACAGCGGCACGGACACGCCAATCACGTTCGAGCAATGGGTGCCTCTGGTGCATCACGTCGCGACGAAACGATTTCCATGGGCTGCTGGTAGTTCGTCTTCGCGCGAAGATAAGATTCGATTACGAGGTTTAGATCGTGAAGACCTAATCCAAGAAGGTTGCATAGCGCTGCTTTATGCAATCGACCATTACGACAACGATCATGTCTCTCGCGCATCCTTTGCAACCTACGCCTACAAATGCATCTACGCCGCGATGTTGAAATACACGTGGGCTAATGCAACGCCACTTAAAACGTGGGACAAAGTTGAGATTCGTACACGCGGCAGCGATGCGGCCAAAGAGAGTCTGGCCGCGGCACTACGGTGCGCGCTGTTTACTGATATTGCACCCGACAATCCTGAGTTCCCAGATAAAAAAAGCGGTATGCACGAGGCCGCTAAAGATGAAGAGGAGTTCGTGGCGGCTTGCATTGCTAAGCTGCGGGAAAATCTGAGCCAGAGAGATTTCGAGATGCTACTTGACCGCGCTAGCGGTATGATCTATAACGGCATAGGAGCGAAATACGGATTTTCTGGTGAACGAGCGAGAGTCGTTCTCAAAGATCTGCAATACGCTGCAGCAAACATTCTCAGTCAGGAGATCATGGATAATGTGTGAGAGGTTTATTTACATTGCGACGTTGGATATGCCCGGATACCGCTGGAGTGGTGCGTTTCTGAGTGTTCCGACTGTGCGACGAATTTATGATGCAATGTCGCAGGTTGCTGATGATGATGTATTACAGGCATTTCTCGAAGTTCTTGGCGAGGTTCCGCTCAAGGAAGCGGTAAAGCCGATTAGTAGTTTCAACATATCCAAGAAGTTCGGATCGTGTGTTGAAATAAATATCAGTCGCATTTATTACTTTGGTTACGCTATTTAGTTTTAGGAGGTTCAAATACCTTCTTCTCATCAGGCGGCAGACCGGGATCGCGCAATGACTAGACATCCAGCAAGACATAAAGTGATCTTCCAGACTGGTGGCGACGTAATAAACTGCGCTACGATCGCGAATGTGAGTATTGTTCCGGCCGAGGAAGCCAAGACACTATTTGATTTTGACGCCCCGGCGGTGGTCATTGGCTTTGCGTTCTCGGACCGCGTATTAGTCCTGAAAACAGAAGATCACGAACATGCGCACGTCGTTTTGTCGAGATTGAAAAGGGGCATGATCGCCTCTCGAGATGAAAACTTTGAGTTATTGGATGATATTGACGACGATGATGATTGAGGTGTAACATGAGTGGTACGTGGGTACAGGTTAAGAAAGTTGTTCCGCGCGCGCGGATGCCAGAGTACGCGCATGAAAACGACCTCGGCGCCGACATGTTCGCGGCCGAGAAAGTTTTTATACCGGCTGGCAAAGTCGGTAAAGTTCCACTCGGAGTAGCCATGTCCTTTTCGCCGGGTTGGTATGCTACATTAAATGACAGATCCAGTGTTGCTGAGAGAGGTTTGTTTGTTGTCGGTGGCCAGATTGATGCTGATTATCGCGGCGAATGGGTTTGTATGCTGTACAACGCGACGGAATACTGCCAACTGATCAACGTGGGCGACAAGATCGTGCAGGCTGTGTGGCACCGCCGCAATCAGGTGTTGTTTCGTGAATCGTTGGAACTCGAACCTACCGAACGCGGCGAAGGTGGTTTCGGCAGTACCGATGAAAGGGTAAAACATGAGCGATCGTGACATTCGACTTGATAAGGCTGAGATGGACCGCATTTTTGCTGCAAATTCAGGTGATCGTAATGGGCTGATATGGGACCAACTCGGTGTTACTCCGGTCGATCGTTTGAATGGTGCGGTGCGCATCGCCGAATTTTGGCGAGACTATGCGCATCAACTGCGTTGCCTTGCTGCAGACGCGATCTGGATAGCACGCCACGGGGATTATAAGAACGGAGTTACAGACCCGAACGGTATGATTGACGAGGGCGAAGCAAAAGCCGGCGAATTTCTTGGCGAGCTTGAAGATCGCGCAACGAAATTGCGCGTTATTATTCATTCGACAAGCGATGAAAATCATAGATTCTACCAGGAGTAAACATGAATTCATACCACAAAATCCAAACAGTATTCAAACGCGACATGACCAATAATGGCAAAACGCTGCTGATTGGTCAATACTCTCGTCCCGAGTTCGAGTTCTTGCGTGATTGCAATTGGCTCTGGACCGAGAAAGTGGACGGAATGAATATCCGCGTTATGTGGAATCCCTGCGGGGCTGATAATGTCATCGGGGATGTACGTTTCGGCGGTAAGTCAGACAACGCACAGATTCCAACGCGGCTCTTCGAGAAACTCGTCGCGACATTTCCTTTGGATGGCTCCGCCTTCCGCGCATCGTTCGACGAAGGCCCGGTTTGTTTGTACGGCGAGGGTTACGGCGCAGGCATTCAAGCTGCCGGCAAGCTGTACGGACCCAACCAGGACTTCGTGTTGTTTGACGTTAAAGTAGGAGACTGGTGGTTGAAGCGCAAAGATGTCCTCAGCGTAGCCATCGCCATGGATCTTGGGGTGGTTCCTGAATGGGGAAGAGGCACCCTGATGCAGATGGTCGACGTCGTCCGCGACAGCGGTTTGAAATCACGCTGGTACGATGGCCCGGCGGAAGGTCTCGTTGCTCGGCCGGAAGTCGAGCTATTCGCGCGCAATGGACAACGAATCATCACGAAACTGAAGGTGAAGGATTTTCGTGTGTGCTGACAGATTATTTAAAGGAGCTAATGATGGGAGAGTTTGATGAGGTATACGAAACTACACGGCTTCATGCGGCAACTGATGCCGTGACGAGAGAGCAGACCGCTCTGTCGAGTCCTTTTGCGCGATGGTGGGCCGATTTTTGCCCGCGAATACCGATGGTCCATTCGCTTAAAGTGATCGCGATGAAATCATGGGATGCATCGCAATCCCACCGAGGCGAAAGTCATGCGATTCAACTTGCCAATGATTTCTACGCGAAGCATGGTGCGGGAGCAGACGAAGATTATGATGGGATTTCTCAGACGCTGAAAAAGGCCGAGGAGGTACATAAGGACGTACAGTTTCGTGGCTGGGGTTCAGGGATTGCGGAGCCAGCCGATTAAATATGTGGACTCATCAAATAATCTTCGGGCCTATCGTCGCCGCGCTTCAGTTAGACCAGTACGGCAAAGTACTGGACGCGGCGCCGATTCTCCGAAAATTCATTGGGCAGAACGTCAAGAACTTACGAATGTGGGCGTCGAAAGTAGGAAAAATTACGCCCGAACTTGTGGAGTTATCTCAACTCTCACACTTGCTAAAGCATCAATGACTGCGCGAGGGTTTAGGTGATCAAGGTAGATCTCGGTAGTAGCTAAACTTGAATGACCAAGTTGCTTTTGAATCACTCGGATGTCAATTCCTTGCTCGGCCAGGACGCATGCTCCCGCGTGGCGGAATCCGTGAGGATGGACTCGCTTCTTGAGTCGAGCATCATGTGCCACGCGCTTGATCATGCTGCGGACGTAGCCGGGGTCCATTGGTGTGCCAACCTGCGTGCAGAAGAATGTGCGGCCGGGCGGACGAATTGCTACCCAATCTTCCACGTAGGACTTGAACTCAGGGAAGATACCTGTTACGCGGCGTTTCTTGCCTTTGCCAAGCAGGATAGTGATCGCCCCGGCGTCTAGATTTACATCCTCGGGCCGGAGGGCCAAGACCTCAGCGCACCGGTGTTGGGCTCCGAACATCACTGCCACGATTGCGCGGTTGCGGATGCCTGTGGTGGTGGAGGGGAACGCCGCAAAAAAACGCTGCATCTCGTCCTCGGACAGGATCTCGATAGGTAATTTTCGGCCTTTGTTGTGGTGTTGCATCGAAAATCCTTCGGAAAATTGGAAACCTACACGAATAATACCATGGAAACTGAACAAAGTCAAGAGAGTAGCGTCATGCAAAAAATCGATAAAGACCCGATGGAAGCGCAGCAAGTCCGGATTGACGCCCTGCGAAAGATCGATGAAGACAAAGTGAAAGTGCGCCAAGCCCGGCTCAACGCGATGTTGCCAATCAAGGAGCCCAGGAAAGAGGTCATAGCACTTAACGATGGTCCACACGCCCGAGAACGAGCGAGAATTGATGAGGCAAGGAAAAACATTGCCAAAATGATTGATTTCCGAGCAGCCAACGAGGCAGGTGTGGGTATTATCGATGGCAAGGCGGCTGTACAGGCCAAAGGAGATGTAAATTTAGTGCGAGATATCCAGTGGGTTTACGACAATCTGAAGGATTTGATTATCGAACCGCCAGATCCAGGGAGTCCCTGCGTGTTAAGCGAGTATATTTTGGCGAAAGCACCATCCAGCGGTGCTGTTGCGATGGCCAGGTACGCTCGCGACGATGATAAAGCATTCTTCTCGAGGTTCGTTGTCAAACTACTGCCTCGCGATTTACAGCCAAAAGAGGAGATTTCCGATCGAGAGCGGCTTTTGAACGTCGATCCTGAATTTGAAACCCTCGAGAAGTATTTTGGATAGTCCATGCCAAATCTAATCCCTCCGGAACAACCGGTTGCCAACCTCGAGTATCGCAAAGCACTGCGAAAGTGGGCATCTAAGTCACAGGTTAATCGTGATTGGATCATCGAAAAATGCCGCGAAGATTTCTTCTGGTGGTTGAAGTCGTTTGCGTTCATTTATGAGCCGCGGCCTCGAGATGGTAAGAAATCGATCCTGCCGTTCATTCCGTGGTCATCGCAGGTCCCAGTATTTGAAACCATTCTCAAGAATCTCGGATACACGGACATAGGACTAGAGAAGTCCCGCGGCGAAGGGGCTACGTGGATCGTGATCTGCATTTTTGTTTGGGTATGGCTTTTTCATCCGGAAAAGAAAGACTTTGGCCTTGTGAGTAAGGACCGCGACTCGGCCGACGACCCAAACAATCTTAGTTCTCTTGGCGCGAAGGTCGATTTCCTTCTCGAGACGATGCCGCAGTGGATGTCTGGGAAAAAGGGTAAACCGAAAGATGATGGCGATTGGGAGAGAAACATCACGCGCTCAACATGGCATAATCGCCGCAATGGCAGCATAATTTATGCAACGGCGACCACGGCCGAGATGTTTTCTGGTGCACGCCTAACGGCACTGATGATGGACGAATTCGCAAAATTCCCACGCGGCGATGACGAGGCAGCGCTTTCCTCGACCGCTCCTGTTACCGACTGCCGTATTTTGGTTAGCACGTACAATGGGTGTGACGGTGCATATTACAAATGCATGAAAGAGCCGTCGTCCATGGTCAAAATCTGCATGCCGTGGATGAATAATCCAACACGTAATCAATTCATGTTCTGTATCGACGGCAAAAATGGTCGCCTACTAAAGCCTGGAACGACCGAACCAATTCTTGTCGGTGAATACACCGATAAATTCTTTGGTGAGTTGCGCAAGATTTTGCAGCATCGTAGTTTCGACGTTGAAAGCATATCTAAGGTGTGGAGTCCATGGTACGTCAATGAATGCTGCCGCGGCGGCATGACCCCGCGGATGATCGCGCAAGAATATGACATGGATCCGGAAGGAGCCGGAAATAACTTTTTCCCGCCACAGCTTATTGAACGCTGCTGCGCCAGAGCCAGAAAGCCAGATACTATTGGCGAGGTGGAGTACGGAGAAGACTTAACCGTCACGCGATTTATGACGTCAAAAACTGGGCGGTTTAAGCTGTGGTTCGATCTGCAAACGCACAAAGCACTGCCGCCGCTAGGCAATTACGTCGTTGGCGTCGATATAGCTATGGGTCTCGGGACGTGTTGGACAAGCAATAGTGTCATCTCGGTTGCCAACCGAGACACAGGTAAGAAAGTAGCAGAATATTGCTCGCATACCACCGGCCCTGAACGCCTCGCAGAGCTGGCAATTGCCGTTTGTCGTTGGTTCATGAATGCTGACGGAGGACCAGCCTATCTGATCTGGGAGAATAACGGAACTGGTGGAGGAGCGTTTCGACTTCGCATCCTGGATAGTAATTTCCGAAATTTTCACTGGCATACACCGTGGAATTCTTCAAAAAAGAAACCAACGAAGGACCCAGGATGGCAAAGTTCCAAAACTAGTAAGAATGGCATGTTGTCGAAGTATCGTTGGTCACTTACCGAAGGCTTCTTTGAGAATCCGTCGGAGGAAGCACTCAACGAATGCTCGCACTATCAAGTCTGTGCCGGCGATAAAGTGATGTACATCGCGGGCACGACAGACGACAATGACCCGATGAATTCAAACGAGAATCACGGCGACCGCGTCATAGCGGATGCGCTGGCCAACTTGGCGATGGAGGAACTCGGCGGAGGAGCCGCGGGTCAAATAAACAATCCGAGAATCAAACGCGGCAATTTTAATCCCCCGGAGGGTTCGTTCGGATATCGGCAGAAAATTCGTCAGGAGAAAGACCGGCTCATGATGAAGAAATCCATGCGTTTGCGGCTTCGAGATTGGTAGTTGGTAAAAGCGCAGAATACACGAATAATTACAAGAGAACTTATCTCTGTAATTAACCTCTTGAACCAAAAGGAGCTAATATCATGCTCGAGAAAGACACGCAAGACAGTCAAGTTGCGTCCGCAGTGGCCGAGGCCAAACGCGACGTTGCGCTTCAAACCGATAACCAAGAGGACGACACGGGTAAGTGACATGCGAAACCGAATCTTCTCCAGCACGGAGGCTTCGCCGACGGCCTCTCCGGCCTATGAAGAGGGCATGGCCGCCTTCTTGGCCGGGGATTCTTTTTGCCCGCACGTACGAGGTCCAGATTGGAGTCAGGATCGTTACGCCTGGTGGATGGGTTATCTTGATGCCAGGAATTCTAAGTTTCGTTAAGGAGCTACCATGGCTGAATACGACGCTGATCCTACCGAATCGGTCCGGGCATTCTGCCGCCAGGTCGCCAAAGAGCAGGGCGGTGACACGGAACTGGCAGGTGATCCTGACATGACCGGCAAAGATACAGGTGGTTTGTATGCTGGCGGACTCGCGACACATGCCGCAGAGGAAGATATGACGCCATTTGAGGAGCGTCATAGTAGACCTCGCGGATTTTCTGAGAAAGATAATGTGTCGCCTGACCACGATGTCGAAAACTGGTACTCTAGTTGGGACTAAATATGCCCTACAAAGATCCGGAAAAACGAAAAGCATACAGAAACGCCTACATGAAGGTTTGGCGGAAAACCTCTAAAAAATACAAAGCTTACCGCGAAGTCCTCGAAAAAGATCCTAAGTACCTCGAGAAGAGGCGGGAATGCGCACAGTTGCGGAAGCAGAATCCTGAATATTACAGGAAACACAAAGAGGACGGGCGCCGGAGGTATGTTCACGCAAAGTTTGGGATCACGTTGGAAGAGTACGACAGATTACGCGAAGAATCCGGCAATCGCTGCGCTATTTGTGGCTCATTGACTGCGCGACCCCATCTTGATCATGACCACCAAGATGGAAAAATTCGTGAGTTTCTTTGCTATAGGTGTAACAGTGGGTTGGGCTACTTTTGTGATGATCCGCTTGTGCTAGAGGCGGCGGTTAATTACCTGAGAAAACACGACAAATGAGCGTACACCCGGACGAGGATTTCGGCTCCAAGCAAGACCGCGGCGGTAACAATGACCGCCTGGGCGGAATCAATCCGCTTCGCGAGGTCGACGTTGACAAATTGCGCGATTCGATGGCTTGGTCCGCCAGACAAATGGCGACGTTTCGCTCGCAGTATGTAGACAGCGTCTCCTATTTCGCCGGCAGTCGATACGGAGAGAACTCCGGCAGCGGCGAGACACCGTTGAATATGATGCGTCTCGCAATCGAAATTTGGTTGCGGCAATTGGTATCGCAATCGCCTGCGGCGCTTGTGTTAACCAAATCGCCGGCACTGACGGCCAAAGCGTATGAAATGGAGCTAGCGACAAACTTTCTGCTCGATGTGATCAAATTCGGGCGTAACCTCTCAGATGTCGTACGCTCTGCGTTGTTCCTGCTCGGGGTGATGAAGGTCGGTATTACGTCTGAGTATCTACCACGCGGCTCCGGTTACACATCCAAAGGAGGACAACCGTACGCAGAACCCGTGTTGCTTGAAGATTTCCTCTATGATATGAACGCACGTCGTCAGGAGGAATGGGATTGGGTTGCGAATCGCTACAGGATGCCATACGATCTTGTTGTAAATAATCCGGAATATGACAAAGAGGCAAAAGCGAAGTTATCTCCGGAAACAGAACGCGGCGTTGTCGAAGATTTCGCGGGTGGGCAAGAAAATACCTCGGACTGGACAGCCGGAAATGCGATTTCAAAAACAGAATATCGTCAACACGTCGATCTTTGGGATATTTGGATTCCTGGCGACAATTTGTTCATAACTTTACCCGCGCAGCAAGGTCTTCAACCATTGCTGGTGCGTGAATGGGAAGGCCCAGAACACGGTCCATTTCACTTGCTGGCGCTTTCTACAGTGCCGGGCAATATTATGCCGTCCGCTCCTGCACAGCATCTGTTTGACCTGCAGGACCTGCTGACTGTTCTCGTAAATCAGATCGGGTTACAGGCGAAGCGGCAGAAGACACTTACCATCGCCGACGGGCGTGCGGTTGCCGATGGGACAGCACAGGCGATTATGGAAGCCGAGGATGGACAAGTCATCCAGGCAACACATGTTGACAGCGTCAGGGAAATGAAATACGGCGGGGTTGACCCAGGGAACTTTGGGTTCGTTCAATGGCTTAAAGAAACTATGTCGTATATGGCTGGAAATTTGGATGCCATGGGTGGGCTATCGCAGCAGGGAGGGACTCTTGGTCAGGAGCAATTGCTTGTTCAATCTTCGTCAGAGATGCTCCGCGATATGCAATCAAAGGTTGTGACGTTCACGGCCGATGTGATCAAAGACCTGGCTTGGTATCTATATTCTGATCCGTTTCTTGAGTTGGATTTGTCGAAACAGATCGAGGGATTCGGAGAGGTTCCGTTTAAGTGGAATGCTGAAGATTTGGACGAGAAGGATTTCTTCCGCTATCAATTTCGAGTCGCGCCTTACAGTTTGAAGAGCAAAGGCCCAGAGCAGCGACTCGGCACTATTATGCAACTGGCAACTCAGGTTTTCCTGCCGCTAGCGCCGATGATGGGTGCTTGGGGAATGTCGTTGAATTTGAAAAAGTTGGTTGAATTGATAGCGAAATATTCCGACCTCCCAGAGATTATCGAGCTGATTTCGTCTGAGATGGCGTTTCAAGGTCAAGATCAAATGATGCCACAGACTCCTGGGCGCAGGCCTCTGCAGAGTCCGTCAACAACACGTAGCTACATTAGAGAAAGCCGCTCCACGCAAGGTGCTGAGGAGCGGACAAAGAAAAACATTTCCGCGTTAATGATAGCCGGCAGGGAAAAGGTAGCATGACAATTTTGACCGATGATATTCGCAAAGCAATTCATACGCAGCTAACTGCTTACCCCCAAACGCCGCTGCGCGAGCATGTGCAGGTCCGCAACGCAGGTGCGTGGGTGAAAGCACATCATAGCGATGCGCTCGGCGTGGATCCGGCGGATGTGCCGCGAGCTATGGCCCATCTTCGCGCTCACGGAGTGGCGGCTGATTTTGATAACGCCGGGCGATGTATAGTAACGAGCGATAAGCAATTCCAAGATATTTCTCGGGCCTCGGGGCTACGAACCGGGAGAGATGGCTATAACGTGCGTGATTACGAAGGGAATCAAATCCTTTCAGGCAGACAGCCGGCAACCAAAAGAGCTGAACTACGTCGCGCGGTTGATCGTGGTGATTTCGACACTTAATCAGGAGAACTTTGTGGCCAAGAAAAGTAAGGACAACGCTTTCGGAACGACGAACACCGACGCCATCAAGCCGCTGCCGCAGCCAGAGTTTGCGCCGGCGACCGATGCATCACAATATGATGACACGGAAGGCACGTTTGCACCCGAGGTTCTAGCCCGCGCTGGTGCTCCGCCCGCCGCGCAGGAGGACGATTCAGAGCCGCCCATTGCAGACGATGTGGTTCAAGATCAGGCGGATGGTGGCGGGGACGACGATACAGACGCCTCGGCTGTGCCAGCCGAAGGCGGTGATGACGATGAGGGCGATGGATCAGCAGCCGCGGAGCCAGAGTTTCCCATTGACTTGCTGAACGCCGCTGGGCTGACGGCTAGTGAAGCTAAGGAACAATTTCTGACCCCCGAGGCTCTCGAAACTCAAGTGCGATCCATGGACGCGCGCTTTGTTCAGGCGGGGCAGACCTATCAGTATACGCCGCCGGCGGTGATTCCCGCGGCTCCCGAACGGCAGGCTGAGACAGGCAGCAAAGAAAAGACTGGTTTCCTAGAAGATGATTTCGGCAAAGACTGGGACGAAGACACGCGCCAGGTCGCAATGGAAATCAGCAAGCGATTCCAGCAGCAACTGGCAGAGCGGGATAAAGCTTTGCAGCAACATGCCGAAGCTTTGTCTCTGATGGCGCGGCAAACGCAGGTTGAGCAGCAGCAGCGATATGTTCAAGAATTCGATGGATTCGTGTCAGAGTTAGGAGACACGTGGAAACCTATCCTTGGGTCCGGCGACGGGTATTCCCTGCCAGTCAACAGTCTTGCCTTGCAGAATAGAGTTCATTTGGATCGCATAGCGTCGCAAATGGAAGCGGGTCGCCGCGCTTATAATCAGCCAGATCTTGGGCGGAAAGATTTATTGTCGCGTGCTCTCCGAGTGGCATTTCCAGAGGCACAAAAGCAAGCCGTTCGTCGCGAAGTCATCGCGGATGCTGCAAAGCGCCAGCGATTGGTCACCGAAAGACCGACTCACAGACGCAGCAAACAAATGACCGGCGAGGAGCGGGCTATTCATGCCGCCGAGAATTTCTTCAAGAAGAATCGTGCGACCATAGACCAAGATTCAGAAGATCTTGAGGTCATCTAAAGGAGAGAAGTAATGCGCGGATTACCAGATACAGCAGCGAAGCAAGTTACGAGTTACAATACTGCAGCCAGTGGTGGTAATTCAGTAGTAACGCTTGCAGCGATTGCTGACGGTTATAATGTGATCGATTGGATTATTTGGTCATATGATGCAACACCAACGTCTGGCAGTCTAACGGTTACAGACTCGACAAACAACACGACGTTAGCGAAATGGTCTATTACTACCGACGGACCTGGTGGTACTTTTTTTAGTGAACGTGGCATGGTTACACCGCAAAACACAATCACTACATTCACCCTTGCTGATGGCGGTGCAGGCAAACATCTCACTGTTCAATATAGGTAACATCATGGTTGCTTTTAATAAATTCAACGACTTTGCTGAGCAGTTAGGCCTTGGAACGCATCAACTACAGGCTGCCGGTCATACCCTAAAGGTCTATGCATCTAACGCCACACCCAGCGCTTCCTTGGATACCGTTAAGGTAGATTTGGCGGAAATAACGGCGGAAAACGGATATCCGTCCGGAGGGACTGACATTGCTAATGATTGGTCGGAAACCGGCGGGACAGCGACCCTCGTGGGAACGGATGTTGTTTGGACGGCCTCCGGCGGGACATTTGGTCCGCTGCGATACATTGTTCTGTACAACGACACTCCCACTTCGCCGGCCGATCCGCTGATTGGTTGGTGGGATTACGGATCTTCAGTAACCCCTTCCGCACCCGAGACGTTTACAGTTGATTTTGGTGCAAGTGTTCTTACGCTGGCTTAAGGATATTTTTATGATCTACGAGAATTTAGTATCTTCGCTTGGCCAAGATGAAAGATTTTCGATCGACCAGCCGCCGTCTGGCGTCGAGGAACACAAGATTTTTGTCCGTAGTGGAGCTTTCTACGCAGAAAAAACTGTTCCGTCTGGGGCTTTCGATTGCCCACGATATCCTGATCGAGTTATGGACGAAGTGTGGATATTGCTTAAAGATGTTCGAGCCCTTAGGGTTGCCAATGAGGCCGAGGCAGAAAGACCACCGTGGTATAAGAGAACTTGGAACTTCTTAACTGGAAAGTAGTGCCATGGATTTTTGTTCTATTTTGCGGTGGAATAATTCGTTGCGCCGGCAACCGGATATGTACGCTTGCTGCCGTGACTTCAACAACTTAATAGTTGTGGAGGAACAGGAGTTCAAGGCCGTCCGAAAGTGTTCTGTGTGTGGTAATAAACACTATTGGATGCGGGCTGAGGCCGGCAATATGCGGGCTATGATGGTCACCACGTAATTGCGTAGCCGCCGTTAAGCGGTAGAAAAGGCTAAAGACAGATGGCAACCTATGAAGAGCTGTTTAATTTGCGTACAAATACCGCCCTGCGCAATAAACTCGCCGTAGCGGCGGTTATTAAAGCGCAGGCGTATGTTGTCGGAGCAACTCCCACACTTAATCAGTTGACGTGGGCCAGCAACACATTCGCCAACCCTTTGCACGAAGCTGATGAGTTGATGAATTACATACTGGCTGCCAACAAAGATTTGTCTACGGCCCAAATCAACGGCGCGTCTGATTCCGCAGTGCAGTCGCAGGTCAATACTGCCGTAGAGGCTCTAGTCACCGGAGGGATTGTATAATGGCAGACGTAACAGTTGAAATGGGTACGCCGATTTGCTGGGCGGACACCACGGACTACAGCAGCACGGCTAGCGGTATAACAAGGACTCATCAACTTGATCTCACAAGTATTGCTGATGGCGCCGCGAGACAAGGTGCAAAGGCCGATTTGACTGCTAACAGGGCCGGCAGTTACGCCGTCAAAGCGTGTATCGAGCCCGGTGTGGCACCAACAGCCGGGAATCGTGTGGAATTTTACTGGTCTTCGTCTTTTGTGACTACGGCGGGGACAGGCAACGACGGCGGCACGTCGGTGACGGGTGCGGACGCTGCTTGGGTCCCAGGTGGCGGTGCCGAGGCGGATATCGACGAGTTCAAACGTCAATTGATATTTCTCGGGGTAATGGCAATGACCGCCGATGCAATACCGCAGGTTGCTCTTCTTCGCAGCCGTTTTTTCCCACCGTCTAGATATGGCCAAGTTGTAATTAAAAATGATTGCGGTCAAGCGTTCATTGCTGACGCGGTCGAGATGTATGTGGCTTTAATTCCGAACGTCGATGATGTGGCAGCCTCTTAGTATAAATGGCATTCTACGAACAATTCCCAGAAGACTTCGACCTGGACGACATTGACCGTGACGGCCAGGGCAAGGAACTCGCGTTCTGGTTTGCTGGCCAGCACCCAGGCAGCACGCTCTGCTTCGACTCGTCGCTTTACCGGAACCACGGCACCCTCACCAGCATGGACCCACCCACGGATTGGGTCGACGGCCACCATGGTATGGCGTTGGATTTTGATGGATCGAATGATTATGTCAATCTCGGAACGAGGTTAGGCAATTGGTCAGAGTTTACAATTTCGTTGTTTTTCAAACCAGCACAGACTGGAATTTTCCATGATTTATTCGGAAAGGATGATGCCACAAATGGAATTCGTTTCGGTGCAACCACTGCAAATGTACTATACGCGCGAACCTATTCAGGAGGCGGCTTTGCAACTATCACTGGTGTCGGTACATTTACAACGGGATTGCACTACCATTTTGCCTTAAGACGAGACACGGCTGGTCGTCTATACATCAATGGAAAACCAGATCAATCAGCGGCTTTGGGTGCCCCTGGGGATCACTCTGCAGTAGCAGCCTATATGGGGAATATAGCCGGATTTACACGAACGCAAGGCGCCATCAGCGATGTACGTGTGTATTCCCGTGCCCTCACGGACAGCGAAGTCTGGGACATCTACAGCAACCCGACCGGCATCATCCTGCCGAGGCGTAAAACATTAAAGCGGAACGCTGCAGCCGGCACGTTTAGTATTGCGGCGGACTCCGGTTCATATTCATTAACAGGCACCGCCGCAACCTTAAAATTTGGTCGTTTGCTTTCGGCCGGTTCAGGCTCATTTAGTGTAACTGGCTCCTCGGCCGACGTATTGTTTGGTCGCAAGCTTGCTGCAAACTCAGGATCTTTTTCAGTTACCGGAACTGCCGCTACTCCTAAATTTGGTCGATTGCTTTCCGCAGGTTCTGGTGCGTATTCAATTAGCGGAAAACCGGCCAATTTAACTTTCAGCGGTGCTCAGTTGAGAAAATATCAATTCCTGCTTCGCAGGGCTTTATGGAGAACGAGATAAAATGCGCGGCCTTCCAGACACGATGGCGTTGCAAGATACTGATTACAACACTGCTGCAAGCGGTTCAAATTCAGTTATCACTATCAATGCCGTCGCTAACGAGTACAATGTTTTGGACTGGATTACGTGGTCTTATGCAACTGCGCCGACCAGTGGTGGCCTGACAATCGTAGACTCCACCAATAATACAACTCTGCTCGCGGCGGATATTACAGCCAGCGGTCCTGGGCAAATTATGTTTGGAGATCGCGGAATAGTTGTGCCTATTAGCGCCGCGGTCACTATTACGTTGCTCGATGGCACGGCCACAAAAAAATTAACGGTGCAAAAAAGATAGACGATGTCTCTAACCAAGCCACTCGCATCCGGTCTTAGCGGCCTCTCGGCGATCAACCCGCAGGGCGGTGCGGATGGTGGCGGTCCAGAGTTTTCGTGGGGGGATTATCCTGGCCTTGTGTTTCGATACGACATGTCCGCCAGCACCGAAAACCACATGACGGTCGTCAACAGTTTGGTGACCTCAGTGACGGATCAAACCGGGAATGGCAACCATGCCGTGCAGGCCAATACGTCGCTGCAACCTGCCGTAACAACGCTGGCTGGGAGCCTAACGGGGATTCAGGGCAACGCCGCTGCGTTTTTAGCCACTGGCTCACTCTTATCACCGGACCCGAAGACGATTTTCATTGTTGTGAAAGCGCCTGAAGGCAGCACGGTTCGGCACTTCTCCGGTGCCTCGCAGAGTCGACTAGGGATTACCGCCGCTGATGCGAGGTTCATACGCGCGGGCACGCAGCTCGCTGACGGCACGTACACCGCGAACACGCTTGAGATTTGGTTGGCCGAATTCAATTCGACTGCCTCATTGCTTTACGTCAACGGCGGCGTAGCGGTTGCTTCGGGAAACGCCGGGACTGGCACGGATGCCGCGGTAACGTTGCTCTCTCTGGCCGCGGGCACACAAGCTACGGACGGGGCCATTGGTGAGTACGCAAGATTCGATCGCGTGCTAACAACGACAGAAGAGAATGAAATCGGCAGTGCCTTAGGGACGAAGTGGGGCCTGTCCTGGACAACTATTACGTAGGAAAGTGCGAACATGCCTTGGCCAATTGCAAATCGCGCAGATTCGCTCGAAATCGATTTTTACTACCTTCGTCGGCAGATTGGTGGATACCTCGGTTTTGGTATCAATCACGCAGACTGGAATGACGAGACTGAGCAAACTGTTCAAGAGGTTATCGACGAAGGTTTAAGGTCGTACTACTTTCCTCCGCCGCTGCAACCGCCATATACGATCGTAGAAGGTGATGTTCACGAATGGTCTTTTATGCGACCGACCTGGGAGTTTACCACCGAAGCGGATGAACGACGGTATGCGCTGCCGTCGACATTCGACCGGCCCATCGGAGATCTGGTGTACCTCGATACCGACAATGCCTTTCCAACGGCGAAGCACGCGAGCCCGTCGCGGCTCCTGGCTCTCGAAGCCCGCACATCATTTACGTCGCCGCCAGAATATTTTGCGATCGAACCGATGGATTCCGCCGGGACCGAGAAACAGACATTGATTCTTGTGCTGCACCCGACCCCGGATGCTCAGTACCGTATGGCACTCCGCTACCAAGCCCACGCGCAGCGACTGACGGAGGATGCGCCTTTCCCGCTGGGCGGGCAAGTTCATGGTCCAGGGATCCTGGCTTCATGCATGGCGGTCGCCGAGCTTCGCAAAATTGGAATGCAGGGCCCGCTATTTCAGGTTTTCATGCAGAAGCTGGCCGGAAATATTGTTCGCGATAGGCAGAGAAATGCACATGTGCTGGGATACAACGGAAATTTAGCGTTGGATACTTTTGGACGCTCAAAATTGCGACGTTTGAACGGCATCTTCTACAACGATGCTACGTATTCAAATACATCGTACTCGGGTCAGTAAAAGCAACGTTGTCTTTTAGCGTCCAAACCCGAATAATTATACAACAGGCTATCCCCGTTTGCCGGTGTTTTTCCGCAATGTGCGATGCAGTCGCCGAAGTCTTGTGGCGGGTTGAAGGCTGGTAGTCATTTTTGGTTGACCTTGCGCCAAGTAAATTGGCGGTAACAATACAATCTGAAGGAACACTTCCGTGGCAGCTTTGACCGCGACCGACATTGCCGACCTTGTGGCAGCTACTCTTTACGATCTGGGACCGCTGCGGTTTCAGCAAATCGCCCAGTCTCTCCCCTACTACGAGGTTTTCTCGAAGTGGTTCAAGAAAGACAAGGTGATGTTTGACTCTGGAATTGGTATCCAGCGTACGCTGATGAGCAAGCTGGACAGCACCAGCGCCAAGCACGTCGGGCTCATGGACACCGACCAAGTTAACATCCCCGATGTCCTGGATCAGATCCAGATTCCGTGGCGCCACGCGCAGACATCGTGGGCCCTGATCTATCAGACTGACATCCTGATGAACCGCGGCAAAAGCCTCGTATTGAACGTTATCAAACCCCGCCGGGCAGCTGCTCTGTTGGGACTCGTTGAGGAGCTGGAAGACCGCGCGTGGGGCGCGGCTCCGGGCACGACCGACAAGATTTTGCCTTATTCGATTCAGTATTGGGTTGTTGAGAACGCCACGACTGGTTTCAACGGCGGCCTGCCTGGCAGCCACGCGACGATCGGCGGTGTCGATTTGACCGACAGCCCGAACTTCAAGAACTACACGGCTGTTTATACCAGTGTAACGAAGTCGGATCTGATCTCGAAGATGCGAACCGCGCACCGGAAGATTCGCTTCAAGAGCCCGGTGACGGAACAGGACTACCGCGGCTCGATGGGCGAGCGATATCGGATCTACGTTCCCGAGTCCGTGATTCTCTCGATCGAGGACGTTGGCGAAGGGCAGAACGAGAATTTGGGCCGCGACATCGCCGCGATGGACGGGCAGATGCTCTTCCGCAAGCATCCGATCATCTGGATCCCGAAACTGGATTCGCGTAGCGATGGGCCGGTCTACATGATCGACCACAGTGCTTTTATGCCCGTTTGCCTCAAAGGTGATTATTTGCGAGAGAGCGAGGCCACAAAGGCGCCCAACCAACATAACGTTTGGCAGGTATTTCTCGATCTCAGCTACAATTTCTTATGCTTTGATCGCCGCCGACAGGCTGTCTTTACGACTTCGGTCTAACGCAGTAGAATAACATTGGGGCTAGGTTGATCGCCGAAAAGCGGTCCCCAAGCCGCCTGCCCCTTTGATTTTTCTTGGGTGTTTTCTGTTGGGGGAAACAGCAGTGCATCCAAATTACTGGCCGGTAAAAAGATGGCGGGATAAAAAAAAGGCCGCCGGTAAATGTCAGTGCGGTCGTGATAGGCGCCCTGACAAGACAAAATGCCAAGTTTGCGCGGACAACAATGTTGCTTCGAGCCGGAAAGCAAAATTCGGTCTTAACAAGCACCAACATAAAGCGTTGCTGGAATCGCAGAATTTCCAATGCGCTTTATGCGGATGCTTGATTAACAAAAGTTCTCACATAGACCACAACTATGAGACAGGCCAAGTGAGAGGTATTTTGTGCAGACCGTGCAACATCGCAGTCGGTTACTATGAGAAACGTATAGCCCCGATCGCTGAAAAGTTTTTCGCCTACCTAAACCCAACAGGAGCACATTATGGCTCGTATGCCAATGACCGGCGGTCGCAAACAGATGCCCTCCAAGAAGTCGATGGTCGACGCGATGGCGAAGCGCGAACGCGAGAAGTCGCGTAAAGCGATGGGCAAGAAGCGGAGTTCTTACTAACATGCCAGCACCCGTTCAGTATAAATCAACCGACAGTCCTTGGATGAAGCAACACAAACTTGACACGTGGAAGGCGCAGCAAAAAGCCTCGCAGCGAGTAGCCGCCGGGCCCACGCCAGTGGTACCGAAACAGGCTTCGGTAGCACCAAATCGGACTCACTTGAGCACCAACTTTGAAGACATCACACGAAAGTCGCTCGACATCGCCTCAACGTACGGCAAGCAATACGGCGAAAAATACGCCCGGAGCCGGCTGTCGAAGTAAACTGAACCTCCGCGATGTTAAGTGCGGAGTTTAGCTAGTAACCCACCCAAGGATCGGGGAATCGTAGTTCGGCGGGGGCGTCGAAAGTAAACTCTTTTAAGACTCGGAGGTGTATCATTTCCAACTACACGCGGTACTTCGGAGAGACCAACCGTGGTCCTTCTCCCATCATCTTTGGCGACATCGCCAAGCTTCAGCATGACGAGATTATCGGCAAGGCCGTAGTTGTCTACGACGACTTCGGTAACCCGCCGGTTCTGACTTCCGCCGGGGCCAGCGGCAATCCGTACACGTACCAAGACACTGGCGTGACAATCCAAGGTTGGACAACGTGCGACCTGGCCAACGCCCTCGGCGTTCTCGAGATCGCAGGCAACGACGCGGACAACGATGAGGGCCATGTTCAATTCGGAAGTGGTGCTCAATTCAAGATTGACAATGGCGCGGGCAACACTGGTAAGGTCATGTACGAGGCGCGGTTCCGCACCGAGTCGATCGCCGACAATGGCTGCGCGTTCTTCCTTGGCCTTGGCAGTGCCGCTGCCGCGGGCGTTGGAGCGAATACGCTTGTGGATGACACGGGCGCGTTGATCACGACCGGTGCATTCATTGGTTTCCAGCGTCTGAATGATGACGGCGATAAGCTGGACATCATCTACCAGGCTGCGAGCCAAACCTTGCAGCAAGTCGAGGCAAACGCCTTGACTCTTGTGGCCAACACGTGGTACAAGGTTGGGTTTGTTTACGACCCATCGGCAGACGACGCCAAGAAGATCGTCTTCTATATCGACAAGGCTGATTCTGGCTCGTACGTCACGACAACCAACCTGGACGCCGCAACTTTCCCTGAAGGGGAGGCCCTTATTCCGCTGTGGTTGACAAAGGTTGGCACGGCGGCGGAGGCAAAGATGCAGTTGGACTTTGTGGCGGCGGCCCAGTACGCCGACGGGGAAGAGTAATCCCTGCGGGGCTCAATCCGATGACGGTAGTGATCGGTACTTAAAGTGGCGGGCGGCGCGCCGGCCTAAACAAGGGCGCCCAGACATGGCAGAAGCTGTACTGCCAATAATGCAGCCGTGGGTAGACCAGCACGATAATCTGGTCGAGAAGCGGCAATAGCTCAACTGGTAGAGCACCAGTCTTCCAAACTGGCCGTGCCGGATCATAACCGGCTTGCTGCTCTTATAAGCAAGCATGCGGTAAGGCTTACTTCCGCCGTGGATGGTAGCGGGACGTTGCACCACGTTAAAAAAATCAGTCCTGCTTGGCTGCTGTAGCTTAACAGGCAAAGCGGTGCTCTTGTAAGGCATCAGATTCTGGTTCAATTCCAGATGGCAGCTCTTTTTAAGCAAGCTAGGTGAAGGAGCCCGGTCATCGGGTAGCCGGCGGCCACCTTGATAAAAAAGAGCCGCGATTCGGGCAGAGGTGCAGGTAGCGGCACGCCTGATTTGGGATCAGGAGGCGCCATGTGCGAGTCATGGGTGCCCGACTGCGGGGTGGAGTAGAGGCAACTTGCGAGCTTCATACGCTTGAGACCGCGGGTTCGAATCCCGCCCCCGCTATTTTGACACTGAAACTGCCACTTTCATGCGGTAGTGATGAGTGAACACCGTACGCCGCCGGTATACGCGGCGCCTCGGCCCGGCGAAGAGCATTAGAGGTGCTTGCGGCATAGTGCCGTCCGAGACCAACTTTTTCGTTGTAAAATGAGAGGAAGCAAACATGGGATCGAAAAACATCATCCGCCTTCTGCAGGAAGGCTTGGTAAGCGACGAACGCTTTGATCTGGCCTCAGGTGAGGTCGCCAACTTTTTGCCCGCGGTCGACGACACCGGTGTTTTTGCGTTCGGCGACGGCACGTATGACGCTGATGTGAAGATCTTCTTGGGCGACACGGCGACGACCGTCTTGTTCGACAAAGGGGCCGCGTCAATGACACTTGCTGGCGTCGGCATTAGCTCCAACGCCGCGATCAACACGACCGGTACCGCCACGTTCACGACCCTTAACGCTGCGACAGTCAACCTGACGGGGTCTGTTGTCCCCACGACGAACGGCTCAGTCGACCAGAAGGTTGTGGTTCAGAATACGAATACAACTCTCAACGCAACTCACTGGGGGGCGTTGGTCACAAACCGCGCCGCGAGTGATCGAAATTACACATTGCCGGACATTTCGGCTGAAGTCAACGGAAAATGGTTTGAGTACGTTTCGGGCGTCGGCCAGAACACGACCTTTACGGCGAATACAGTAAATACGATTTTGGCCTTGAATACCCTCAATGCAAACAGCGTGGCCTTGTCCACAGCAAACCAGATCATCGGCGCCTCCTGTAAGTGGATTTGTGACGGCACGTCGTGGGTTTTCATGCCTGGCGCAGGAGCCGCAACTATCACCGATTAAGGAAAATTTCATGTGTGGTGGTTTCGCAGATACCTTTTGATGAGAGGACAAACTATGTTTGATTTTGTAGAACTACGGCTGTTGGTGAATCAACTAGAAATCGAAACAATCGAAGCTGCTGTCGCAAAGACTGACTTGGACGCCAAGGCAGAAGTTGCTGCGGCGGCCAATGCTGCGGCAAGTGCAGCGGATGAAGTGTACCAGGCCGAAAGCGCGGATATTCTGTCTACAACAAATGCACTTATTGCCAAACTGCAGGCAGCTATTGGCGCTGGTTAATTTCGATAGTTGGATTTGTGCAGGCCCGGCTCTCGGACGTCGATTCCGGGACCGGGTTTTTTGTTTATCAAAGGAGAATTTATGCCGCTCGTTATGGATGAGAACCACGAAGCAATTCTGAGGAACGCATTGAAGCTTGAATCGAACACAGACCTCCCGTCGGATGTGGTCGATTTATACTGGGATATCGAGAGGACCGCGCGACGATTGGGTCAGAACCTTTCGGTTCACGAATTGATTTTGGTTGTTGTGCTTGCAGGGCGACCGACGCAGGCAGACCCGACTTCCTTTTTAGACGAACGAGATATCAAAACTGGTGATCGCGTTTTAGCCAAGTACCGTAACGGCTGGAAATGGGGGCGGTTTGTCAAGCATGATCATCAACAGAAAAAGGTGATTGTGACCCTTGATGATGACAACGGAGAAGAAGAGCGACGCTTTTCCGCTACTGGAGTTCGACACCCGTCCCGCGAAGAATTGAAGCTTATTGGAGAAGCGTAAATGACTTTTAATTTGCAGATTTGGCAGAAGCTTGCCTCGCGAGTAGACGGTGAGTCCATAACACGCGGCAGTCTCGAGAAGCCTGTTTCGATCTCGGTGACTGGCAACAAATTCGCCAAGACCGAGACGATTGCTAATGCCGCAAACGCGACTATGTACGCCGATGAGCTGGGCGATTTCAGCTACATGCGGATTGCTTCCGACTTCAATACGCGGGTTGTGTTCACCGACACAAATAGCGGAACATTCAACATGCAGCTTCGGGGCACTGGGCGGGCAAATGAGTATGGCCTGCCGTTCCAACTTGGGTTAGATGAAACAGTAAACAGCACGACGACAATTAACTCAGTCGTGGCGCACAATGAAAGCGGAAGTACAGCTAAAGTTGATATCGTGGTTGTGGAGTAGGAATGGCCGAATATCGAACGCCGCCGCGCATAACGAAACGCTCCGGACCGATTAGGTTGCGGCGTCTTAGTAATGCTTTTTACGTTCCGGGTAGTGGCGATTCTGATATTACCGTCGCCCTGACAGGAAATGCAACGTTTGAAATTTCTGATGTTTACGGCGATGAATACTTCAAGACCGGCACTGCCGGTACTTTTTTTAACTTTCAATCAACAACGGCAGTTAATGGAAACGTAACCCTTTCCACGACAACATCCCATAACCTCGGCGATTATGTTGCTTGTAACTCCAACGCCGGGGCTTTTACGATCACGCTTCCAGCGTACACCGAAAGATTGCAAACAGGATCCTGGATTGGCTTTTATGATTCGGCAGGTGTGGCAAAAGAAAAAGTCGTCTACATCAACCCAAATACAGCCAACACAACGTATACTATCAACGGAAGTTCGGCGTCCAAGAGTTTACTTGATACCAACTACGGTTCGGCGCTGTTGTTTTATGTAAGTACGAATACAAATTGGGTTTTGTTACGAGCCGCTGGAGCTGCCGACCCACACGCATTTGGCACAGCAACGGCTGTTGTCAACACTAATCACACAGTGGCTGAGCCCGAACGAACTATTCTTGTAACAACAGGTGGGTCTGACAGAACGATTACGCTGCCAGATGCTACGGACTATGTTAGCGACTTGCTGTACGTCGCCAAAATCGACTCGGGCGTTGGTAATGTAATACTCACACCTGGAGTCGGGGACACGATCAATGGAGATGCCAACACGACCCTTGTCGGGCAGTACCGGGCAATTGCGTTAGTCAGCGATGGAGCCGATTGGTACATCATCTCGGAAAGAGAGGCAACGGCTCGGTTCACGAGAGCAATTAGCGCTGGTTACACAGTAGCTGAACCGATCAACGTAGTCCTTGTGACCACGGCGGCGAATACTGTAAATATCGAATTACCTGTAGTTAGCAGTCGTTTTTATTACGACGAACCAATTTTTATCAAGAAAGTCGATTCTGGCGCCGGAATTGTTACAGTTAACACCGCCGATAGCGCAAACATAGATGGGGCGGCCACGCAAGAAATACACCTGCAGTACCAAGCATTGGGTTTTGCCAATGATGGTACCGATTGGCATATAATTTCAGATAGGCGACCGAAACTCAGCAACGTAACGTCAGTAAGCGCGGATTACAGTGTAGCTGAACCGAAGACAATTATTTTGGTTGCCACCAGCGAAAATACAGTAACCATTGAATTACCAAATGCAAACACATCTTTCTACTCTGGCGAGCCAGTCTATATCAAGAAGGTCGACGGCAGCACCGGTCATGTTGTCGTCAACACCGCAGACGCCGCTACGATCGATGGGGGAAGTGGAATAGAGCTTTGGGGGATATATAGCTCAGCCGCGCTCGCTAGCGATAACACAAACTGGCATGTTTTAGCATAGGGTTATTCGATGACTGAACCTGGTCTCTCTGTAACAACTAATACTCTCCGAAGAGAGGTCGCTGTTCTGTTGGGGTGGCCGCGGGCTGTTGCTTCGTGGTCTAATACGAATCTCCAAGATTTCGATGACATCGCACTGCGAGCGCTGAGGATGTTTTATTATCCTCCGACCGGACCTGACCAACCGCGGTATGAGTGGTCGTTCATGCGCAAGACGGGAACAGTTACGCTCAATACCAACACGACGACATATACCTTGCCGGACGATTTTGGCGGAACCATTTTGGACGATAGCGTAACATACGCCGCAGGACAAAACAAAAGGCCCTTGGGGATTGAGGATGAAACAACTATTCGTAGGATTCAATCCTCAGACAACCAAACTGGCGTACCAAAGTATTACGCTGTACGCAACAAGGCGCATGACGCAGTTAACGGGCAAAGATGGGAGATGATTGTTTATCCAACGCCCACGGCGGCAGAAAACAACTTAGCCTTGACTTATAGATATGTATTCGTGCCGGACTCAATCAGCAATACTAACATCTACCCCGTAGGGGGGGCACAGTACGGCGAGACCATAACAGCTGCCTTCTTGGCAGCGGCTGAGGCCAGGCATGACGATGACCCTGCGGGGCCGTTGCAGCAAAAATTTGTTGAGTCGCTATCGCATGCGTTGCGAAGCGATCAGCTCCAGAAGGATGCTGTCAAGTAATGGCTCGAGATGTGCAAAACATATCGCTGAAGTTTCCGGCCAACGGAATAAACGTGGTTGCGTCTCGTATTTCGCAGCCGGACGGAACCTGCGTTGATTGCCAGAATGTTCGCTTGTTCGACGTCCTGGAAAGTCGGGCTCGCGGGGGAATCAGGCCTGGACTATCAAAATTCCTGTCATCGCAGATCAATGGCGACATTCGCATACAGGACTTAAATTATACAACAGTGATTTCTGCAACAAATCCTTCCACTCTTTCTTTGGGTGTTAGGACAGTAACGGCAGTCGCGGTTTCCGGTGGAGCGATTTACACGTTTGCTGATTCTGGTACTTCGGCCGCGACGGCATCCGGCTCTAGAACATTGAGCGCGACGGCTCCCTTCATTTTGTCAGCTGAGCTATTTGGCAAGGTGTATTTCACAGATGGCATTAGCTATAAGGTGTGGACAGGATCAACCAACGCAGCGACTGATTGGACTCCTACCGCAGGCAGTTTGCCTGGCACGGATGGATCGTCGGTCCCGCGATTGATTGAAATGTGGCGATCGCGGATAGTGTTGTCTGGTTTGCGGACTGATCCACACAACTGGTTCATGAGCAAACTTGGCGATCCGTTAGATTGGGACTACGCCCCTGCTGTGGTGACAGAAATTCAGGCTGTGACCGGAGGCACCGGTGTAGTTGGGAAAGTCGGAGATGTCGTGAATTGCCTGATTCCATATTCCGACGATGTTTTGATCATCGGTTGCGATCATTCTATCTACCAAATGAATGGCGATCCACAGGCTAGCAATGGCCGAATCGATCTGCTTTCCGACACCGTCGGTATGGCATTTGGTAGACCGTACTGCCGAGATGCTTCGGGGATGATCTATTTCTTTAGCTCCCGCGGGCACGTGTACTCCCTAGCGGGAGGCGGGGGAGAACCAGAGCCGCTGACCAATAACGTCATAGCCCCTTTGTTAGTGGACACCGACCTGAATCGTACGTTCGTTCGGATGGCCTGGGACGAAACCCAGCAAGGCTTTTATCTGTTCATAACACCTTTCGTGAGTGCATAAATGGCTGTCTGGTATCTTGGATCAACGAAATGGACTGCAGTTACAGCGTGGGCGGCGACCACTTCCTATTCCGTAGGGGACCTACGGCGACAGTTGGCCGCGCCGGCCGTAAATAGCGAACGGGTGTTTCGTTGTACGACCGCTGGAACATCTGGCGGAGCCGAACCTTCCTGGTCGTTAACAAAGGGCAGCACTACAGCCGACGGCGGGGCCGTTTGGACTGAAGTCACTGGGAATACGGCATATGGCTGGACTGCGCCCCACGCCCGAATGAATCCCGCGCTGGAGTGGATGGCCGCCGGCGATACGTTGTACGTCAGTAACGCTCACGCAGAAACTGGAACAGCTGCCATCACATTGACATTTACCGGCACCGCCGCTGCTCCGAATGAGATAATTTGTGTCGCCGACACAGCGACGCCTCCTACGGCCCAAGCTACTACTGCCACAGTCACGACCACTGGTAACCAAGTTTTTTCTTTTGCGGGCTTCGCTTACATCCAAGGAATTACATTTGCAACCGCAACGACATCTCCCTCACAAGGTTTCTTGAGTCAGACTCCGTGGTGGTTCAAATTTGAAAATTGCCAACTAAAACTGACCTCAGGTAGCGCAGCTCGATGGAAGTTTGGTGAGAAAGCTACCGGCACAGACGGCCAAATGATTGAGTTGGTAAACACAACTTTTTCATTCGCGGCCAGCACGCAGGGTATCATATTTAGCTGCAGGGTGAGATGGATCGATACGCCTAGCGCAATTGTTGGCACGGCTCCAGGCACACTTTTCCCTCTGGTGTCATCGGGCAATACGGGTGATATATACCTTCGCGGAGTTGATTTGTCTGCGATAACAGGGGCAACGAATTACCTCGTTGACCCCAGCGCCACCGGTCCAAATGTTGTCCGTTTTGAAAATTGCAAGTTGGGGGCTAGTGTTAGTATCTTTGATCCAACTAACGTGCCGGTCGATCAAGGTGGGACCGACGTCGATGTTGTGAATTGTGATTCTGCCGACACAAACTATCGATACAATAAGATTCGATATCAAGGTCAAATCTATCACGAAACAACGATTGTGAAACTTGCGGGTGCTTCCGACGGAACGACAAATCTCAGCCGAAAAATGGTTACGACGGCCAACGCAAAATTTGTGACGCCGCTTGTATCTGATCCGATCATTACGTGGAATGATAGCGTAGGGGCTTTAACAGCCACCGTGGAGATCGTCAACGACGGATCGACGTTAACTGACGCTGAGGTGTGGCTCGAGATTGAATATCTTGGAACGTCCGGTTTTCCGCTGGCATCCTTCGCCAGCGATAGCAAAGCCGACGTGCTGGCTTCGGCCGCTAATCAAACTACCAGCACGGCGTCGTGGACTACGACAGGCCTCACCACGCCAATTAAGCAGAAGCTTGCGGTGTCGTTCACCACGGCAGAAAAAGGACCGATTCTGGCGAGAGTTTGCTTAGCGAAAGTTAGCCAAACAATTTACTTTGATCCAAAAATGACCATAGCATAATGTCAAGAGAATATCAAGTAGGCGATTTGTTTATAAACGAGACAATTGATCTCGAGAACGAGTTTCAGCTCGGGGGGATTTTCTTTACTCTCACGTCCGTAACACCGGCCGCCGCAAATAATTGGTTCTTCGATGCGAGGAGCAAAGGATGGTTTAAGGATGTCTTCGCATCGGCAGACCACAATCCAATGGCATTGATGGTGTTCGATGGGGATAGCCCCGACGACCGCGTGCTGTTGCTTGGAAGCGAAGACGGCTACGTACGAAAGATCGATTCATCGGTGGTGACGGATGACGGAACGGCCATTGAAGCCTTTGCAATCATCGGACCACTGAGCAGCGGTGACACGGCGATTCCGCTGATTTTGTCTGAGTTGCAATCTCACACGGATCCGGACGGCAATGTTCTCAAGTACGAGGTACTGATTGGTGATACTCCAGAAGAGGCTTTGGAGACAGAGGCCGCGACTTTTTCTGGAGATGGAACTTTTGAGGCCGGTATGGGTTTCGCAGATAACCCGCGGGAGCGCGGGTATTACGTGTATCTGAAAGTCGGGACGACGGATGCGTCCACTGCGTGGGCCTTGGAAAAGATTCGCGCGAAATTGTCACTTGTTAAAACTGGAAAAGGTAGGACAAGGATAAGTGAAACCTTTGCTTATCCATTGACGTAGGGCTGAAAAATGGCTGCTTTTGCTGCGACTAAAACATTGCCCCCGACTAATAACGCAGTTGCGATACCGCAGACAGTCTCTCAACCTGTGTTTGGTGTTTCCCCGGTTGAATCCCAGCCTTTCTTTAATGCTCAATATGGACCAATTATCGATGAGGCTCGACAGGCAGCTACCACACAATCGTTAGCATTAAATCAGGCGCAAGCACAAAGGGAAGCTGTTGCGCAGCAATATGGAGCAAGAGAGCAGAATCTCACCAATTTTCTTGGGGGGTTGCAGCAAGCTGAGCAAGGTAGACTCCAAGAAAGACAACAGGCTCTTCAAGGCGGCGTCGACGCTGACCTGATTCAACGCGGGCTTTACAACCAAGGCACCCAGACTGCTGTGCAGGGGGGAATTGCAGCTACGGGTTCGCAGCTGAGCGATCTCATGAGAGAGCGACAAACGCGGGAGCAGATGAACTATCGTAGTGCCTTGAGCGGCGAAACGCTGGCTGCGCGGGAAGCAGTTGTTAAAGGTCAGTTTGGCACTGCTGCGCAAGCACTTGAGATGAGGCAGCTGCCGGTAAGCGTTGGGCTGCAAGGTGCGGAGTTAGATGCTGCGATACGAGATGCACAAAGAAAAACTGGCGTGGGCTATGCGCAACTACAGGGCCAACAAGCCACGGCCGAAGCCCAGATTAGAAGCAGGGCGGCGCAGCAAACCGCAGACCTTGCGTTGCAAAGACTTGGGCTGCAGCAGTCCACGGCTCTTGACTATCTTGGCCTGCAGCAGTCTATGGCGGATGCCAAAGCAAAAAGCCAAGCCGCAATCTATCAAATGTCAACCGCTCCGATAGGAGTAGACATTGGCAAAATGTCGCCAAATCAACCGTCGTGGGCCGATCTATCTCGTGGCGCAATCAGTGGAATCGGCAGTGGAACTCCATGGGCAAGTCAAGACTACGCAAGAATTGTTAGTCAAGGGTATCTGTAAAGGAACTAAGCCATGGCTACTCCGATAGGCGTTGCTGGGTCTACTGCAGCCGGTGCTTTAGGAAATATCGGCGGGATAGTTGGTGGAGCCGTTGGTGGGCCAGTCGGAGGGCTGGTAGGTGGTGCTCTTGGCCAATTAGCTGGTGCCGCCGCGCAAGGAAATTATGGCAAGCAAATCGCGGAATGGAAAGCAAAGGCCGAGCAGGCAAAAGCCGACATCCAAAAATTTGCTCAAAAAGGTTGGGCGAATTGGGTGCAAAAATCTGAAAACGCTCTAGCCCAAGCCGAGCAAACCGCTCGATATTGGGAAGAGCGAGAGGCAAACGAGAGAACCAATGCCGGTCCGGGATGGCATGGTCCATTCAGTGTAGGTGGTGGAACCACAGGTGGCAAAGGAGGCGGCGGAGGTGGAGGAGGAGGCGGTGGTGGTTTAGTTGGCGGCGGTGGTGGATTGCTTGGGGGGCCGACAGCGCCAAAAACAGACATTACCGGCGCCGCGCAGCGATCGCAACAACAACTCACAGGATTCAAGCCGGGCACGACGCAGCCGCAGATACCACCATCCCTTACGAGAGGGATGATTCCTCCTGGTGATTACAGCTCAATCCTATCGGAAGCAAGAGGAGTGGCTGGCCAAGCCATGAGCGATATCGGTGCTGCTAAGTCATCTGCAGAGGCATTAGCTCAACAATATACATCCAGGGAGGCCGCTCTTTCTCCTCTTGCCGAAGGCCTTGGATCTGCTGAGCGAGCTTTGCTCGATCGGCGCCGGCAACAAGCGTTAGCGAGCACAACGCAGCAAGCAATCAGCCGTGGCGTAGGCAAGACAACGGCTTTGGATGCAGCTCGAAGAGGCGTAGAAGAAGCAGCGGGGATGGAGGCATCAGGTCTTGAAGGACGACTGACGGCGGAAAAAATGGGCTATCTTGGCGGGTTAAGCGGCGAAACCTTGCAAGGCCAATTCGGGCTGGCTGGGTATGGAACCCAAGCGGCCCAACTTGGGTTCCAAGCACAAGGACTTCCTGTCAATGTTCGACAGCAATTAGCGCAACTCCAGGCTCAAGAACAGATCTCGGGAATACAAACAGGCCTGGGCTATCAGCAGGCCCAGCAGGGTGTGAATCTCAGTTACCTCCAAATGAACGAGGCCCAGAGGCTCGCTGATCAACAAAGGGCTGCTCAATTAGGCCAGTTAGGATCGACCACGTCGCTTGGGTACGCGCAGATACTTCAACAGCAGCAGTTGGCCGATCTGGCTCGTAAGACTGCGTCAGCTACTTCGCCGTCCGCTCAGTTGGCTGCTCAAGGAAAAAGAATAACAACAAATTATTTCTAAGGGCGACTACGCAAGAATGGCAATTACATACCAAGAAACTGATCCTTACATTTATAATCCATATTCGGGATTCAATACGACTCGAGATCCGTCTTTGTTTGACACAGATCTTTCTCAGCCGGCGCTTGGGGCTCTTCGTCAAAATTACAGCGATTTCTATTCTCCTAGAGCCTCTAGATCCGCTGAAGATAGTTTTTTGTCGGGCCGCCTCGACTCATGGGAAAAAGCGCGGGGTCAACTCGGTCAGCAATACCAAACATTCGATCAGCCTGCCAAAGCGCAAGTCAATGATCTGAACAAGAAAACCGAGGCGATCTACAAAGCTTACAAAGAAGGCCGCGTCCGCCGAGATGAATATCTCAAGGCCATAAATTCGATCTACGATGAGGCCGAGGAATATAAGTGGCAGTACCACGTCAATGAACCAGGTTCGCAGGTTGGCGACATAACCGATGATAACGGGGTTCAGAAAATCAAGACCGAAAAAGGAGTTGAAATTCTGGGGTATACGCCGGATTACATCAAGAACAATACAATTCAGGTTGGTGAAGATAGCCTCGCTGTGCCAACATCTCCGAAGGCCGGATATCAAATAGTGCCTCGCGGCAACGGTGCCGAAAGAAACTTCTCAGACGAGCAAAAAGGTACCGAGGATGCATACAAGAAAATCACCGAACGCTATGAAAAGATCCGGGAATCCAGGTTGCCAGGCAAGGAAGTCAAGGATGAAGAGGACAACGTAATCGGTTACCAACCATTCTCGCCCGAGGAGGAGGCCGAGATGTCGATACAGGCTGGGCAACTCTACGTTAAACAGTACCTGCAGGCAAAGCACGCGCAAAAGTTGATCTCTGATTCCGGGATTACTGACCCCTCGAAAACGGTACTGAAAGGCGAGACATATGATCCGTTTGTAACAGACTACCAAGATGCGTTGAAGCGACGGATGGCCACCGGAGCAGCGCCAACACCGTCGCCTGGACCAGTACCTGGGCAAGGACAACAGCCGCCGGCAGGCCCGTGGTCTAACATTCGCAGACCGATTTCGGCCGAGGATGACTTGCGAACAGATATTCAAGAGGCAATCCGCAGCCGAAAAGTTAGTGCGGCAGCGTCCGCGGCGATGCGGCAGGAAGGTGCGGTTGTTAGGACGAAGGAATGGGGTCCGCAGATGCTTATCGAAGCGGCGGCCATGGATCGCCCGGCGATCGCATATAGCAAGGATGAATTGAAAACAACTTTCAAAAACGCCGCAGATGGAACAGTTGCTGAATTGCCGGATGGCCGACGTTATGTCAAGGACAAAGGTAAGTTTTGGGAAGTTCCATATAGCAAGGCCCACACAGAAGCCATTACGCAACAACGAGAAACTCGATTCGATCAAGTCTACAACGACGCAGTTGATGCATACCGTGATAGCCAGGACAAAGCCGAGGATGTCGCCAGAAAAAAGGGAACAAAAAGTAAGGAATACGCAGCCGCGGTCGCTCAGGTTCGGATTGATCAAGATTACGCTCAGGCTATTGATCGCCAACGCCAACCCAAGGAATCCCAGCAGGACATTGTTGCCCAAGCGATGCGGCAGATCGAGTCCGGTACGCCTGGTGGATTTGTCGAGAATCCTTTTATTCAACAGGCCGATGAACAAGCTGTGGAAACTAGGGGCGTCAGTAGACCGACTTCTGGATTGGCCGCTCGCCAAAAAAGGACAGAACCGTCAATAGACACTACGCTCGAAAACTGGGAAAGTAATGAGCAGTTGCGTGGAAAGGTCGAACGTCCAATCGTTGCGAATACTCCGCAGGACGCCGAATCTGCTCCGGTCGGATCAGTCGTTTCTATTCGCGGCGTACTGTACTACAAGTCGAGTACCAGTGAACTCGCAAAAATTCCACCGCGCAAAATCGGTCTTAAAAAGAAAGGCGGGCTCAAGAAAAAGAAACCGCCGAGCGAGATACCTTTTGTATCCGTGTTTAACATGTAGTACGTAATACTCGAGGAACAAATGCCGATTGAGACCTACAGCATCTCAGAGCTATTTCCGCGACAGCGCTCCATTTCTCTGAGGGCGAAACCATCTACCATCTCAATAAGCGATGCTTTTCGGGAGGAAGAAGATGATTTCGTTCAAGACGAAGAATCAACACTCGTCCGTCTTGGAAAAAGCGCCGCAGCAACTATCAAGAATGTTGCCGGTCGAACTGCGTTAAGTTTAGTGGGAGCTGAGATCGGAGCGGTTTCCGCCGCGGAACGTGCGCTTGGTTTTCCCGAGACTTATGAGCTGCGCACGCTCGATTGGGCTCGTAAAGAAATCAAGAAACGCAGCGGCACCACCGTGTTCCCGTATTCAAAGGCCGCTCAGGAAGCTGAAAAAAGCGACGAGTGGTATAAGAGCCCTGCGTGGATCGCAGAGCATACACTCGACGCAGGCGCTGACCTTGTAGCAGCAGTTGGGATGACCGCACTAGTGCCCGGATCCGGCTTAGCGTACATGGCAGGAAAGGCCGGCGGTTTGACGATGGGCGATGCGTATGACCGCATGGTGGAGAAGGGATACGATAGCACAACCTCCGCGCGTTTGGCTCTTGGAGAGGGCGCGATTGTTTCCGCTACAGTAGGGGTCATGAACAAGCCTGGCATGGATCTTCTCACAAAGACGCCAGCGGCGAAGAAAACCCTCATGGGAATTATTGGTCAACGAGCCGCGCGAACCACCGCGGTTGGTGGTGCTGAAGCTTTCGCCGAAATCGTCGAAGGATCGGCAAACGATTTGACGCAGTGGGCATTCGAGAATGACCCGGAGGCTTTCAAGGGATTTCTTGGCCGGCGGGCCAAAGAGGGAGTGATCGGATTCTTCGGCGGCGAGATGGCGGCCGGCTTGAGAATTGGCGCCGAGACTGCCTTCGCAGATAGAGATATGCGAAAGATCGATCAGTTTGCTACGCAGGTGGAATCAATCATGCAGAAACCCGGTGGACCAGAGGGATTGGCTAAGTTGAGTTCGATTGCGAATCCGACTAGGAAGGACTTTAAGGACGCTGGGTTTCGCTTGAATTTGAGTACCGATCAACGTGAGACGTTGGTTGATTCGCTGCGTGCGGCGCTGCCTGAGACTACAGACATTAGAGTTGGTACTTTATCAAAAACAGAATACGAGCAGCAGACACTGGACGAGGCCATAACCGAGGCATCGAAGACGCTGGTTGAAGACGAAGCAGCGCCTGTATCTGCTCCTGCGGCAGCAGTGGAGCCTACGCCTGCGGCAGCAGTGGAGCCTACGCCTGCGGCAGCAGTGGAGCCTACGCCTGCGGCAGCAGTGGAGCCTACGCCTGCGGTAACAGTGCGAGCAGTATTTGAGCCAGGTGCGGAGAGGGAGAAGGCGTACGTTGCGGAAAAAGCGAAGTTAATCGAACCAAAACTACCTCATGAATTATCGAAGGCAGCTCCTCGCTACAGGCACTTCTCTGTCGAATTTGAAAGCGACGTAGATAGGGCTCTTTATATTGCAGCCCAAGCAAAACCGAGTAAACGCGATGCGGATTATATTCGATTCGCAACTAAGGTATTGGGTGTAGACGAGCCTACTGCCCGAAGTCTTGGCATGAAAATCAAGGATCGATTGAAAGCAGTAGCGAAGAGCGAAAGCGGAGACAAGTTAGTTTTGCCGCCCCAGATTGATCTTCGACCAGTGGACGAGACAGCATATCTTAAAGCAAAAGCCAGGGATGAAGCGATCATTGGCAAAGTGCAGGCTGACTTTGAGGCTGAGGAAGTTAAGCGCAAAGCAAAAAAGAAGAGACCTGCAAAAACGCCGCTTCTCCCTCCGTTGGTAACCGAAGAAGAAGGATCCCTCGACGTCGGTGCTCTGGTGCGAGTTGCCACCGGTGGAAGTGTTCAAGGCGCGAAAGCCATAGTCGGCGGACGGCTGGGTAAGCTGATCAGTAAAAATTGGCGAGCATTCACAGGTCAGGTGCGTTCACGAGGGAATCTTGAAAAGGGCTCTTTTGCGGCGCTCGAAAAACGTAACTTTCGCATCAAAACCGAAATGAAGATGGTTGGCTTCGCTGTGCAAAAGTTCCGAAAAGCTGCACACAAAGCCTATGGTGTGCCGCTGCTAGGCGAACTCGACGCCGATACAAAGGACACGATTCGCAGTGTTTTGCGCGGCGAAGAGAGCATTGACATTCTGCCAGCCGAAGTTCGTGAGCCTGTGCGGGCTATGCGCAAGCATGTTGATGCGCTTAGCCGCGAGCTGGTGAACTCGGGTGCGGTCGAGGGCATGCTTGAGATTAACTTCCCAGAGCATTTGATCTCGCGAACGGAATTGTACGACGACATTCGCACGGCGATTGAAAGTGGCGAACCAAACGCATTTAATAACGCCGTTCAAGAGCTTGTTAGCTACGGCATTCCCGAGAAGCGTGCAGCGACTCTGGTGAAGATTATCGCGAATGATGGTGCCTATTTGACAACGGCGTACGATGCATTCCTCGACCCGAATTGGTCTGAGCGCATGCCGCGGGAAACTTTCAATGATTTCGTGAATTGGTTGCGTGGTGAGCATCCTGATTGGACGGAGGTTGATGCACGCAACGACGCTAACCGCATTTTGCTCGAGGCTAAAAAAGCAGGGAGCCCACTGGAGTTTCTCGCCAGAGGATTTATCCCAGCTAAGGATTTGGACGGGCTCAAGCACAAGAAAAATTTACCAGAGGTGTGGCGTAAATTCCTTGGCGAACGCGACGATCCGATTTTGAATTATCTTGATTCAGTACAGCGAATCGCGCAGCTAAATGCGACACATCAGATGTACACGGAGATGCGCGCCGACGGTTTAGCGAAAGGCTACTTCTTCGACCCGAAGGAAGGCAAACCCCCGGAGGGAATGTACGCCCAAATCGCTGCTCCGACGAATGAAGGACGATATCCATTATCCGGGCTTGTAACGTATCCCGAGGTCGCCGAGGCATTCGCGGCGGCGGACAAAACAAACATGGATGCATCGTGGTACAAAGCACTGATGTTTGCTTCGTCGGTTTCGGAGCTGGGAAAAACCGCCGGTTCGCCAATGGCTACGATTCGTCAACTGCCAAGCAACATGCTGTCTGAACTTTCCAACGGGCACAATCCACTTGAATTCGCAACAATGATTGGCGTCGCGTGGACGAATCTGTTTAATACCGACAATAGTGCGAATCAAGAATATTTGCTAAAAGCGATTTCGCGTGGTGTCGTCGGCGAGAATCTAGACCTCGGCACGATTGAGGACCGCGCGACTCAAGGCTTACTCTCAGAAGCAATTCGAGAATTGACCGGCGGTAAGTTTCAGACGGGCCTGAGAAAACTTATAAGTCTGCCTAGTCGACTTTACGGCACGATGGACGATATTTTCAAACTTGCAAATTGGGAAGCTACTATGCGAGATTTTCGCAAGGCCTACCCCGAATGGACTGAAGAGCAGTTGATGGATGAAGCTGCCAAGGTTACCCGTAATACGACTACTATGTATTCACGTATTCCGCCGGTCCTGCGTAGTTTGAAGCGATCGCCGCTTGGGAATTTTATCAGTTTTGAAAGCGAGCAAATAAGGAACCAATGGTATCGTGCCGGGTACACAATTAAATGGCTGGCTGATCCTCGAACAAGATTTATGGGCGCAAAACTCGCGGCCGGTCAGATCGCTGCGCGGGCAATCCCATTGAGTCTCGCGGCATTGTCACGATTTTTAACCCACACCTCGAAAGAAGAAGAAGAAGCATTACGTGGGCACGTTCCATGGTGGTCGCGATACGCTACACTCATTCATCTTGGTACTGATGACGAAGGCATACGATCATACGTCGATATGTCATTCACTGATCCTCTCAGTTTCGCTGTGGAGTCGGCAAATGCCGCCAAGCGTGGAGATATATGGGGTGCGCTCGGGGCGTTCTTTTCTTCATACGGTGAGCCTAAGATTCTTTTTAAGGCTCTTGATGAAGCCCGGCAGGGTGAAACCTACGAAAAAAGAACGATATATAATCAACAAGACGACGAACTAATGAAATTCTGGCTTGGTGTGCAACACGTCATGAATACTGCGCTCGAGCCTGGAATTGTCACATCGGGAAAACGTATCGCTCGTGGAATTCGGCCGACCTCGGAAGAAGAAGGTAAGCGATACAAGTTGAAGAATGAGGTTGCTGCGTTAACAACCGGTGTGCGATTGACTGCCGCCGATCCACGCCAGTCTACTAGTTTCAAAGTTTCGCGGTTTCAAAACGAGATGTCAGAGACGAATGGAATTTTCAACAGCGTAGCTAATCGCACAGGCGCTGTGTCTCAATCTGAGTTGGAGTCGGCGTATGAACGCACTGAACGAAATCGCCGCGAAGCATTTGACGTAATGGCTAAGAATGTGCAAGGAATGTTGACGTTGCTTAAAGGATACAACTTCGATGAGAAGGACGCGCAGAAAATCCTAGAGGATAATGGTGTTGCGAAAGCCATGACGGCGGCATTGCTCAAAAACGAGTATCAGCCGTATATTCCATCGTCATTAACTTCGTTGGACAAGATGTTGCAGGTGGCGACGCCCGAGCACAAAAATCTGCTGGAAGCAAAGCGAGACGACGTAATCGGCACAATGGTGCAGACAGCGTCTCGCCCCGTTGAGACGGAGAAGACCCGAGTGACTGTTGAAAATGCCTTGGCAGAATTGGATGCTAACGGAGTTGGTATACAGCAGGGAATAGAGTCACTCTGGCGAAAGTTGTTGGCTGACGATCAGGAAAGTGAAAATGAGGAAGCCGAAAAAAGGGGCGAGATACCGCGAAAGCGAGCGGCTCCGAGGAGCACGATCGCACGACGCAGATCGCTGCAGAGACTGGGCGTTGACCAAGAAACCATAACCAGATTTTTTAATGTGGAGTAGAATATGCACCGAACGGTGATATTTCTGATGTTGTGCGCGGCGCCGGTTGCGGCGCAGACGCCGGGTAAAGTTATAGAGACACTAGCAGACGTGCCGTGGCAGTTAAGGCAACCAAATTGGGACTCGAGTAGAGATAGCCGAGGAAGCTGCGTTAACGCCAGCACAATCACGATTTTAAATTTTTTAGGATTGTATGAGCACGCAACTTGGTGGAGACAGAATTTTGAAGGGGGAGAAATAACCACAAGTCACATTCAACACATGCAAGACTCTGGTTTGAAGTTTGCGTACTCAAGTGATGGTAGTGAAGAATTGCTTGAATGGTGCTCACGAAACCGGATCCCAGCGGGAATTTTTTTTGGCCAGGCCCATGCCCAAAACTTTCTCGGATACATTGAAGGCGGAAAAAAAGCTATAGTGCTTGACAATAACACATCGCAGACCTATATTGTTTATGACCGTGAGGCTTTTCTGCTGGAATGGAGAGCACGCGGAAGTTTCTGTTGGACTTTTATTCGGATGCCTCCACCTCCATGGCCAAGCCAATATTAGACCGGACAGGAAAGCAGTACGGCCGTTTAACAGCTGTATCCTACAAAGGAAACAGAAAATGGTTGTGTGTCTGTGATTGTGGAAACTCAAAAATCATAGATGGAAGAGAACTTACTGCGCACAAGACAAGAAGTTGTGGGTGTCTACTCAAAGACTTTTATGCCGGCCGGTGTGCAAGAACAGGAAAATTCAGCACAAATTGGAAAGGTGGAAAAATTGAAAACCAGGGATACACAAAGACTAATATACCTGGGAGGGGATATATTTTTGATCACAGGCTTGTCGCAGAGAAGATTATTGGGAGAAGACTAAGATCCAACGAAACTGTTCACCATAAAAATGGGATCAGGAAAGACAACCGTCCCGAAAATCTAGAACTTTGGTGCAAAAGCCAGCCGGCTGGACAGCGAGTTGAGGACCTGATAAGATACGCCAAGGAAATCCTGGTCCAATACGAACCCTCCGCCCTATCCGAAAACGCACTAAGCGATTGCCGTCAGCAGGTTTTACCCGAATAATTACCGAGGCCTCACACAGGAGCACACTATGCGCACATTTCTTGGTTCTTTGATGTTGTTTCTGGCATCCTCACTGGCCCTCGCTGGGTCGCAAGTCACAGAGCGTGTGATCAATTTGCCAGAGATCGCCGCGGGACGGTGGTATCTCACCCTGGTGGTAAGTGAACTACCCACGGAAGCTGATCGAAATCTCCTGGATTTTATGGCCACCAACAAGGCAATGATTCAGCTCAAACCACAGGTGGTGTACAACGAGTGGACCGATGCCACTCCGACCGTGAGAAAAACAGATTGGGCCACGTTTCTCGGAACCCAGCGGCCTGCGTTGCTGTTGCAAGCCCCGCCCGATGAAACAGGGAAGTCTCAGGTCGTATTCTTTGCCGCCAGTAACAATCTCAAAACAAGTGTTCTGGCGCGCAGATTGCAGGACGCAGTCGACACATATGCTGCGAAGCAGCAACGGCCGTGCCCTCCCGGCGGTCCGTGCCCTTATCCCGTTCTACCACGAGTGCCTTTGCCACGGCCCGCCCCCCATCCGCAACCCCAGCCACAACCTGCTCCTCCGCTGTCGCCTGTTACACCGCCACCAGAGATCAAGCCAATTGTGCCGACGATTATTCCGCCTACGGCACCAGAGGAGGACGAGGGAGGCATACCGTTGCTCGCTTTACTGATTCCACTTGCTGCCGCAGGCCTGGGTATCTGGAAATCATTTGACCACTCTTAATTTGGATTTGGAGACACAACATGGACATGCAGTCGATGCTGCTGATTGCAGGGATTTCAGCAGGAGCGTTTTTTGGTGGTAAGCTTTTGGTAAAAGCTGATACCCGCGTGGAAGATCGCCGCCGGCAGGCTGCTCGCTTGGGCGCGTGGTGCCAGGCTAATGGCCTTCCAACATTGAGTTCTCTGTTAACTGAGTATTCGATCGGTAATTATTCAGGCAGCTTGTATGCCCTGCAGCATATGCATGAGATCGTCGGCGACGCCGAATTATCTAAGCAGGCAGTCGATTTGTTTCTGAAGACACAACTTGACAAACGCCTCGCCGACACGGATAGTCGCACCGCGCTGGTGGATTACATTCAGAAAAAGCTGGGTGTTATCGTAACCGTCACGCCAGCGCCGGCTAAGGAGTAAGGCATGGCTCCTGCAGTCTCTCAAGCGCAATTTTCGTACATGCAAGCGGTAGCTCATGGTCGAGCCCGGAAAAAGGGCGGCCCAAGTACGACCCAAGCTAAGGAGTTTGTCGCCGGGCAAAGTCCTAAGGGATTGCCGGCCAAAGCCCCGAAGAAGAAGAAGAAGAAGGGCAAATAGCCATGCTTAAAGCGCTTCTCGTTAAGAAACTGGCGGTTATGGCTCTCACGTTCGCCGCCACGACAGCGGTGCCCTACATGCTAATGAATCGCCCCGTTCTGTCTAAAGTATGGGGGCGGTTCGGGCCGGTAATAGTCGACGCGGCGACCGAACGAATCGATAATCGACTCAATGAGTAGCAAAATGGGTTCTAAACTCTGGAAAGATATCGTCCTGTTCACAGCTCCCGTGTTTCTCACAGCCGTTCTTGGTGTGTTGGGCTGGATTTTGATCGGCATGGCAAGCGCTGAATACCGCAGCCTGACGGTGGACGATGAGCGCCGGATAGTAGCTGAGGCTCAAGTGTATGCCGACAAACAGGTGGCGGGCCTCCGGCAGGACATCGATTATATCCGACAGGATGTATCGGAGATCCGAGACCTCCAAGCACAAATTCTCATTCTAATCCAAAAATAAAAGGATCGAAGGGCCTTTACTCAGGCCCGAGACCTTGGTATAATAAGGCCAGACGGATGCATTGCAACCGTTGTGGCCTTTTCTTTCCTTTAGGGCATTTATGCTTGTCAAGCAAGGCGACTTAGTACGCACTAGCTTTCTGACCGGAACGGTGCTTCAGACCATCGACGGCCGGTCCCGCGGTTGGGAGCCTACTCTATATTTCCTCGTGCATGTCGTCACGCCGAAAAGTGCGGCCGGGACAAAGCAGATTATCCGGCTAAATGAATTACGCGCGGTGTCGAACGCTTAGCCTAAATAGCAAAAAGAAAGTGGTTTATGAGTGACAGCACTAGTACCACAATCAGCCACTGTGGGGTTGGCCTCGGATCAGTAATCGCCGTTACGATCTCATGGTCCTTGCACAAATCAATTCTTTGGGCAGCGCTACACGGTATCTGCAGTTGGTTTTATGTTTTTTACTACGTATTCACATGGGAAAGCAGCTGAGATGTCAAACGTGATTGACCGCGAGCAGTTTTTTCGCCTATTGAACCGCGAGTTCCCGAAGGTTTGCTTCGACATCGAGACTGGTCCGGAGTGCGAAGCGGTCCTGCGCCAGTTTTATGACGAGACAAAAATTGCTCTGCCCGCTGATCCCGGCAAGTTTGATCCTAAGGCAGTGAAAGTCGGCAACCTCAAAGATCCGATAAAAATCGGCGCGAAGATCGCAGAAGAATGCGCGAAGCATGACGAGCGCGTGCGAGATTGGAAGCCCGCGGTTGAAGCGGCCAAGCAAGCAGCGTGGACAGATTTTATCAATTCCGCTCCGCTCAGCTCAATTTGCGGCCGCGTGCTGGCAATTGGTTATGGCATCGACACCGCCGAAGGCTTACGTGTTTACGTCGACATGCGGGGCGAATGGGAGATGCTCGGGGATTTCTGGGATATGGTGGTCGAAATCCGCCGGCACGGGGGGCGACTGATCGGGCATAACAGCAACAATTTTGACTTGCCGTTCTTGACGCGCCGGTCGTGGAAGTACGGCATAAACCCTCCCTACCTCTTCACGAAGTATGGGAAACCAGAAGACTTTGTCGAAGACACGCTGCGGCGATGGAGCTGTGGCGACAATCGCGCGTACGCGAAGCTTGACCATCTAGCGAAGCTGATGGGCGTCCAAGGGAAACTAGAAGGCGTAACCGGCGACCAATTCTGGCAGCTGCTTCGCGACGGGCAGAAGGAATTGGCCGAACGGTATTTGGCGTCGGATATTATTGCCACATACAATGTGGCCAAATGTATGGGTCTAATTACAGGAGCATAGCCGAGCATGACATCGTGTGAATCTAAGTGGTTTGAGTGGCGAGGGTGGGACTCTATTGACGAGGGGATTGCCGTCTACTATGATGTAAAGCTGAAGCAAGAGATTGGCGAGTTCGCCGAAGGAACGGTGTTCACTGCGGCCCTTGTTGATCTTCAGACCTCCAAGTTAACCTTGCAGGAGGGCAGTCACGCCGACACGGTTCTCCGCGAGCATTCGTATCGGCTTAGCCTGGTAGTCGGTGAGAAACTGCCGGCGGAGAATGACTGTGAAGATTTGGGCGAGAGTGGCGAGTCATGAAACAATGTACGAAGTGCGGGGAGACAAAACCGAGGAATGAGTTCTATAAAAATAAATACGCAAAAGAGGGTTTAACAAGCCAATGCAAGAAGTGCAAAAACGTTGGTAATCAAAAATATTTAGAGGCCAATCGAGAGCGCGCGAGAGTTCGTGCCGAAAAATGGCGAAGGGCCAACCCGGACCGAGTAAAAGCGGCCAATAAAAAGTGGCGAGAATCCAATCTAAATCGCACGCGAGTTTTAAATCGGAAAAATAACCTAAAAAGAAAATACGGCCTAACGTTGCCGGAATGGCGCAGCCTATTTGATGCGCAAGGAAACACATGTGCAATCTGCGGAGCATCAGAACCTGGTGGGCAAGGTTGGCAAACGGATCACTCTCATGACAGCGGGAAAATACGAGGGATCCTGTGTGTAAATTGTAATACAATGCTGGGCCGCATGAGAGACTCAGAAGAAATCGCGTCTAAGGCAATCGATTATTTAAGGAACTCAAGATGTCAAGTAGCCTGTGGCCAAACGGTATCTCAATCCCTGTCATCGGTATCACAGGGGGACATGGCTCCGGAAAAACTACATTCGCACTTTCGATCTTCCCAAAAGGGACTTTGTGCTGTGATCTAGAGTGCGGGGCGATCGGCTGGGAGCATACCGGTCTTGAGCGAATTGACTTCGCATCAGTCTTGCTGAAACAATATCCTAATGGGGCTATGCCGCGTCAATTGTTCCAGTTGTGGCTCGAGTCGATGCGGGCGATTCCCGCAGGTAAGTATGCCGTTATTGTAACCGATCCGGCGGATCGCCTGGAAACAGGCCTGGTCGACTATATCAAGCACAAACATTCCGATTATGGGTTCAAGAGCCCTGAGACCTTTGCCGCAACCGGCGGTGTTATGCAGTCCTATTGCAACTCGTTTTGGGAGCAGACGCTACTAGAAGTAGCCTCGCGCTGTGAGTGCTTTTGTTTCTGCAATCACACCAAACAAGGCTGGAATGAATCCTTGCGAAAGAGCACAGGCCCACTCATTCCGCGCGGCCGCGGGGCTTTCTATCAGCTCGCTTCTCTATATCTTTTTCTGGACCGAGAACCTCGTGCCGACGGCACAGCGCCGAAAGCACCGAGCGCTCGTGTCTTGAAGGATAGGCTGTGTCACAAAAGTCTGAACGATGGAGTGTTGACCATCCAACCATATCTGCCCGTGCGGCTGCCTGTCGCAACACCGAATACCATACGGCATTACATTTTAAATCCTGCCAATTATGACGTAGTTCCAGAGGAGGAAAGGGTAAAGGATAAGGAACTCACGGAGGGGCAGAAGATGGAGTTTCAAGCTAGTATTGCCGCTGATGAACGCGCAAGTATGGAGGCGAAGCTTGAGGCAGCGAAGATCGACTCGGCAATAGCGGAGGCCAACCGAGTCGCGAGGGAGCGGGCTCAAAGCCAAAGCAAGGAGCGGCGGCCAATCAATGAAGAGCCCGACAGGATGGAAATCGAGAAGCCTCTGACGGATGATGAGGCTCTCGATTTGCTTTCAGCAGCGAAAGCAATTGGTATGTTTTGCCGCGTGAACGACGGAATTGACAAAATGCTGCGGCGGCGAGGCGTCGAGCCGGCTGCTGCAAACATAGAAAGAGTAAAACAGTTGACCCGCGCGGAGTACGGGCAATTCATGAAGGGAATCGCGTTAGAAGCTGCCTCTAAATTAAAGGGTAGTTGATCTATGACCGTTTTCAACACAGCCGACTTCGATCCCAAGTCAATGGATTCTTCGGGGCTTCCACTGCCAGGAAAGTGCCACCTTCTTGTGATCGACACGATCGAAAAGGAGGATACCCTGGAAGTTTTGTGCGTCATCAAGGCGCACGAGAAACCGGGGCAGGAAAACAAGAAACTCAGGATCTGGTTCAAAAAGGATGGTAAGTCATTGAATCGTGCCTTCTCCTATTTAATCGCGTGTGGCGTCGTAACGAAAGAGGAGATTATCCGCAAAATGGCGTCGGGAAATAATGTGGAAATCCCGTTCGAAATGTCGCGCCATCGCGATTTCATGACCAATCTTGAAGCCAGCACTTATCAAGGGAAGGCAAAGGTTGGCGTGGAATTTACGTTTGTAAACCCGAAATCGCCGGAAGCGCAGGGATACCCGCGGTACGATTTTGAAAAGAGCAGCGACCCGAGCAGCGAGATCCCATTCTGAGCCACAGCTGCGCAGAGGCAGGAGGCCGTAATTCCTCTTCCCCGCATGTGCAGGAAGCACGCGCGGGGTTGTTTTTGTCAGGAGCATAACGTGAAAAAGCGCGAGATTCACACCCATTCCCCAGACCGGACACTGTTACCAGCGTCGCTGCAACAGTGTGACTGGAAGACAAAGGATTCACACACAATATGGTGCGATGGCCAAGTAATCCTTGCGGCGGTTCCTGTGTGTATCGATAATGACAAACCAGATTGGCTCTACAGGTATTGCCTCGCTGTGATTACGATCAGATGCGACGATGATTTTTTAAATGTCGAGGAGGCAGACGAACCGTGGGGCTGGGAACTTGATGATGTTGATTATTGGCTGCCGCTATATGGCTGATTTGCGAAAAGAAAAATGCCACAAATCAAAGTTGCTTACCAGGGACACATCCATATCAAACCACCAAACTCCTCCGGTCAGAGTTGGGGGGTTTTTCGTTTCTACAACAAAGAGTTCGGCGACTTCAAGGCTGTTGGCTTAATCTCCGACGCCGCCCGAAACACCAACATGGACTTGGTGCTGTTTGGAAACTGGGAGGACTCGGAGTACGGTCGCCAATTTAAGTTCTCCAGCCACGCACTCTGCCGACCCGCCGGCCGCGAAGGAATGATCGCGCTGATTTCTTCCGTGCCCGGCGTCGGAAAAGTTACCGCCAGTAAGCTGTGGGATGCCTACGGCGATGGTGCGGTGGAGGCTATCATTCGGAACCCGGAGATTCTGCCCAAACACGTGGTCGATAAGAAGGGCGCGGCTGCCTTGTTGGCAGATCTCCTCGGCAAAATTGAAAGTCAGTTACCCCTCATCACTCTGCTCTCCGGCATCGCGTTTCCGAAGGACCTTCCTGAGCGAATCACAGACACGAGCACACCGGACCCGGTCGGAAAGATCACGATAAACCCGTTCTGGCTGATGCAATTTACCGGATGCGGATTCAATCGGTGTGACCAGCTGCGTACCAAGCTTGGCCTGCCGGCATATATGCCCGAGCGATACGGGGCGGCTGTGATCCAGGTATTCAAAGACAAAAGTAGCGAGACCTGGATTCAGAAGGATATTTTCCTGGCTGAGGTGGCTAACTTCTTGCAGTCTGACACCGATATCGTGAGGACGTGTATCAACAACCGCGTGCACGATGGCATGATCGTTTACCGACAAGGGTATCTAGCGTTGGCTGAGGCTGCGAAGCTCGAAGAGCAAATGTGTCGATTGCTTATTGAAAAAAGCCATACAACTGAATTGGCTATTATCCCGAATATGTACGGCAAAGGTATAACAGCGCATCAGGCCACGGAACTACATAAGGCTTTTGCGAACGGGGGAATTGCGTTCCTTCTTGGCTCCGCAGGAACAGGCAAAACATCGTCCGCCGCGGCGGTTATGAAGCAGTACAAACGGATCATAGCCTGCGCGCCGACCGGCAAGGCCGCGCAGCGAATGGGCCATTTTTTGCGCAAGCGGGGTATCACAGACATCGTTCCTACGACGATTCACCGGTTGTTGAAAGCTAGGCCCGCAAATGGAAACTGGATCTTTGGAGTTGATGGCATCGCGGAGCAGATCGGCGCAGATTTGCTCGTGGTTGATGAAGTAAGTATGCTCGATAATTACCTCGCGGCAACGCTGCTGAAGGCGGTGTCGAAGGATACCTTGATCCTCATGCTGGGGGATCCAAGTCAACTGCCGCCGGTTGGTCGCGGTACAATGCTTCGTGATTGGGAAGCCTGGTGTGATGCGAATCCGAGGTACACCTACGGTCGGCTGACTGAGGTGCACCGAAACGCAGGCAAGATCGCAATGGTGTGCAAAGAGATTCGCGAGAAGAAGTTGCCGATGCTTGATCCGGTATCGCAGCCAATCATCACGAACGATCCAGCGGATAATCTCCAACTGGTGCATTGCGAGGACGACGAAGCTGCGCAGCAAAAGTTGCTGCGTTTTGTTGTTGACTTGCAGCAACGGGGGACTGATCTAAAGCGGGACTTTCAGGTCATCACCGCGACGAACGCAGGTAGTCCCGCCGGGAAAGACGAATTGAATCGGGTGCTGCAAAGACAAATAAATCCAGGCGCCGGAGGCTTGCATTCGATTTTCAAGGTCGGCGACAGAGTGATGTGCACGGCAAACTCTCGTTTCAAGGCCGCTGATGACCGCGGCCAGCAAATCGCAGGAGAGGAGCACTACGTTGCCAATGGAGAAACAGGTTATGTTACTAGATCGCTTGAGAGACGCATTGTTGTTACAATGGAATCAAATCCCAAGCTTTCTTTGTATATTCCTTGTGGTCCTATCGGCGCTGGTTTCGACTTGGGTTACTGCTGCACAGGTCACAAATTCCAGGGCTCGCAATCGTCAGTTACGGCGGTAATGCTTAGCGGAGATTACAAGGCAAGCATGGTAACCTCAGTCGAATGGATTTATACTGCGTTGACTCGCGCCCAAGATTTGTGCATACTTTTTACCAAAAACGATACTCTTCGCAACGCATGCCGACAAATTCGGATATGGGATCGCAAAAGTTTCATGCTCGATTGGTTTGAGAGCTATGGAAAGCAAGTGCCCGTTTGTAATAGCGATTGATTCACGTGAGCAGCAACCCTTCAGCTTCGAGGGCATCACCGTCGGCAAAAATAAAACTCCGATTATCATACTCGCGCAGGTTGCGACTCTGCAGCAGGGTGACTACAGCATTGTCGGGTTTGAAAACCGCGTGGCGATTGAACGTAAGTCTTGCAAAGATTTGGTGAGCACGGTGGCCCATAATCGCGATCGCTTTGAGCGTGAACTTGCCAGGCTTCAGCAGCTTGATTTTGCGGCTGTTATTGTCGAAGATTTGTGGCAAAACGTGATGCACTGGGCTGCGATCAAGACCGGGTACAATCCGGCATCGCTGGACAGCTCGATACTCGCGTGGAATCAACGTTTCCGCGGGGTTCATTGGTACTGGCGGCCGGGGCGATATGCGGCGGCGAAATCGGTCTGGAAGATTTTGGATAGGTGGTACCGCGATGAGCGAAGAAGAGCAAAAAAAGAAGTGTAGTAAGTGCGGAAGAATGTTGGATCGGTCGGAGTTTTATAAAGACAGGAGCACCAACAGTGGATTAGGGTATAGATGCAAATTATGCGTAAGCGAACGCGCCAAAAATCAGAAATCCTACCTCAAGAAGTACCATCGCGAATACAACCTAAAAAAGAAGTACGGACTGGACGAAACGGCATTTGAAGATATCTTGAAAGCGCAGAATTACTCGTGCGCGATATGCGGGGAGAAAAAAATATCCTACTCAGAGTCGTCCTATTTAAACTGGTGTGTTGATCATTGCCACAACTCAGGAAAGATCAGGGGAATTCTTTGTTTTCCATGTAACTTGGCATTAAGTCACCTGAAAGATTCGTCTGTGGTAGCGGAGGCAGCGGCTAGATATTTGAGAGCATGGGGAAAGTAGTAATCATGACAAATGAAGTAGAAGAAATCGCAGATCAAATCGAGCGTAATCTGCGACTTCTGATTAACGAAGGTGACGTAATCGAAGTCCGAGTCCTGGGTGCGAAAAGCAGCGGAGGTAGACCTTACACCGCATCGGGCTATTTTAACGACCTACATCGCTGCGCGGCAGAAATTGCACATGTTGACGCGGTGCGAGAGCCGTCAGGCATTTACTGCACACTCAACGGCGTCAATCCAACTCTCCTCGCCAGGGCTCCGAATACGATTGTCGCGTACGCTCGCCACACTACCTCAGATGAGGACATCCCCCGCCGGCAGAATCTTTTAATTGACATCGACGCCAGCAGACCGGCTGGCGTGAGTGCCACGGACAATGAAATAGAACTTTCAGCGAATGTAGCAAACCAGGTTCTATTGTTTCTCAGTGAACACGGCTTCGGGGAACCAATCCAAGCCCATTCTGGGAACGGACTCCACCTAGTCTACCGTGTGGATCTCCCGGCCGATGCGCAAAGTACCGATCTGGTTCGTCAGCTGCTGATAGGTCTTAATGAAAAGTTTTGTCAAACCGGGGCCGGGGTCAAAATAGACTCTTCAGTCCACAATTTAAGCAGAATCGTAAAAGTGTGGGGAACGGTCACACGTAAGGGGTTTAACACACCCGATCGCCCGCACCGGCGAAGCCACGTGCTGTCTGTTCCAGAATCTAGAGTCATTGTCACTACCGACATTATGACACCTGTCGTAAAACTTTTAGAGGCGCGGATACCAGCACCAGCGATGGCATCAACCAGTAATCCACACCAACACATCGACCCCAGCTCGCGGTCGAGGCTTTTAGTGGACCGATGGCTCGCTGATCGCGGCGTTGAGTTCGCAAAAAAAGATAAACCATCCGCTGACGGCCGCACAATATGGGTTCTCAAACAGTGCCCCTTCGACTCCAGCCATGGCGCGACAGGTGAAGTATGCATAATGCAAGACCCTTCGGGGAAAATGTCGGCCCAATGTATGCATAACTCGTGCAGCGCCGGTTGGCAAGAATTCAAGCAGGCCATCGGCCCGCCGCGTGCAGACCACTATGATCCGCCGCTGAAGCCGAAGAAACGCGACAAATCCTCGCTCCCGCCGGGGGTTTTTCCGCTTTCTGACCTCGGAAACGCCGATCGCTTCCTGGCCCGGCACGGAAAGAAGGCCTTGTATAATCGCTCGCGCGAAACATGGATGTACTGGGACGGAACTGCGTGGAAAGCTGGCGGAGAATACAAGATTGAGATGATGGCACATGAAACCGCGCGGGCTATACCGCAGGAAGTTAAGATCGCCACCACTCAAGAGCAACGAGATTTGATCACATCCTGGGCGCTCCAATCTGAAAGCGGCGGGCACTTACGTGAGGTTCCACGTACTGCCAGAGGTATGCTCGAGGTCGAGCAAAGTCACTTCGACGACAAGCCCTGGCTTCTCAACGTGGCAAACGGCACACTTGATCTGCACACCGGGCAAATCCGTGGACACAGCCGCGAGGATTACCTAACGTCGATCTCACCGACGGTATACGATCCGACGGCAGAATGCCCAACCTGGCTGAACTTCCTCGATGAGATCTTCTGTGGCGATCTGGAGACAGTTGCGTACATCCAACGCATGGTGGGATACAGCCTCACCGGCGTAGTTTCAGAGCATGTGTTACCGGTCCTGTACGGCACGGGGAGCAACGGAAAATCGACGTTTGTAAACGCGATTATGGCTCTCCTCGGCGAAGACTACTCCATGAAAGCGACGGCAACTCTGCTAATGGAAACTCAGTACGAACCACACCCCACGGAAAAAGCAGATGTATGCGGCAAACGCTTTGTTGTAGCGGTTGAAACTGGCGATGGTAAACGTTTGAATGAAACGACGATAAAAGAGATCACAGGGGGGGACAAGATCCGCGCGCGGAAAATGCGGCAGGATTTTTTTGAATTCCTGCCCACGCACAAAACATGGCTGACCACTAACCACCGGCCAGTGGTTCGCGGTTCAGACCACGGCATTTGGCGGCGCCTCAAGTTGGTTCCATTTCTGGCTCATATTCCTGACAAGGAACAGGACCATGCTCTGCCGTCCAAGTTGTTCAAGGAGCTACCCGGAATCCTAAACTGGGCAATTTCGGGGTGTCTCGCATGGCAGCAACACGGAATCGGCAGCAGTGAATCCGTCGGCCAGGCGACGGAAGAATACAAGGCCGAGATGGACACAATCGGACAATTTCTAGAGGACGAATGCCTGCTCGATCTGAAGTATTCGTGTTTGGCCTCGGACCTGTATGATGCCTACCGGAATTGGTGCGGCCGCGTGGGGTGTCGGCCGATGTCGCAAGCCAGGTTTGGAACGACGATTGGGGAACGGGGGTATCCCAAGCAAAAAGAGGGGACGATCCGGCGGCGAGCGGGGCTGAAACTAATCATGTGGAATAGCGAAAGCACGTTGAACAAGCGGCCGCAGCAACATATTTTTGCTGATCTCTCTTGACTAAAGTGGCAAACTTTGATAGACTAAAATAGTGATCGGTAGATTTTATTTTAATGGAGGAACATATGGATCCGAATCAAGAGGCAAAAGTGGCGGCAGACCTTCGTGCCGAACAGGATAAACTTGCTGCGCAGGAATTAGTGCGGCGGAATCACATCAATGCGATTGCAACCCAAATCTACGTCCAGGAGGTTGGCAAATTTCATGGCGGGGCAGGCGGAGATGCTCAGCTCGGAGACCTTATCAGATTCTCCGTGGGCGCCGCAGTGACATTTGCCCGCAACGTTTTGGGGTATGACGTCCAGGTCGTACAAGCGGCTCGATCGACCCAGCAACCCCCGGCGCAACCGTAGTGACCGCGGTGCCCGTAGCCCAAGAAAAGAGACAGCCAGACAATGGTGACAGTGTAGGTTCAAATCCTACCGGGCATCTTCCTTTTTTAGATTGAGGCGCTTCATGACCACCGACGAAAAGTACCAAAAAAGCATAACAACGTTAAGTTATGCTGCTGCCATCTTTGCAGTAGCGGGGGCATTCACGATTGCATGTATCGGCCTTGTCGCACTGGCCGACGCGGTGTCTCAGTTTCGGTTTCTGTGGCATTCGATAATTGCCATTCCCTACCTACCACCGCCTTGCTAATAGAGACACTGCGACAAGCAGATTTTTCCTTGTCATAAGATTACTCATGACCGACGAAAACGCTATCATTCAAAAATGGAAACCGCTGGTGTACCACGTCCTACACCAGCGATTTCATCACATGGTGTATGGCAGCTGTGATGGCCTGTCAACAGGCTTTGGCATCGACGAAGACGACCTTATCCAAGAAGGTATGATGGCGTTGCTTCGAGCGTCTAAGAAATTCGACAAAAGTCGCGGTGTATCGTTCAAAACATACGCATACAAGGCAATAAAGGAAGCTATGAAGGACGTGTGTTCAAAGAACGCCTCGGTTTTTAAGCTACAAGCGCATGTTTTTAGTCAATTGCATAATGCTCGGCAACAGGATACAAAAGACAAGATCAGCATTGCGCTGAGATCTGGCCGAATTAGAGATATGCCGGTCGATACTACTTTCGGCGAAGACAATCGCCGTTGCTCGGTGGAAAATTGTGTAGTTCACAATGTATCTCGCACTCACGAAGAAGAAGTAGACGCGAGGGAGCAGGCGGCATTTGTTCTCGAAAAAGTCCTCGCGATCGCTAAAAAAGATGAACGGCACGTATTCGACCTGCGTTTAACTGGTGCAACGTATGTTGAGATTGGACGGGCACTACGAATCAGCTCGCAAAGAGCCCATCAAATTTTCGCGGCCTTAAAGAAAAAATGCGCGATGCACCTGGCGGCGGATTGCGGTATTAAATAAGGTGACGATCAGTCATGTCGAGCTATTTTGGCGGCGATTTTGATCGCGTTATTCATTGGCTCCGAAAACGAGTCCCAAAGTTCAAACTTGTTACGACTGACAGATTGGTTGACGAAGATTATGAAAGCCTGCTGGGCGAGGTATACCAAAATCCAAAGACACATGAATGGGTTATGCGGCTGTCCCGAAACCAAAGTCATGAGTCGGCAATCGAAAGTGCACTCCACGAGGCGGCTCATCTGATCGTTTTCGATCGCGACGGCTACGAATCGAACCACAACAAACACCACAGTCGAGCGTGGGGCATAGTGTATGCTGATCTGTACCGCGCTTTTGACGCCGCAAATGAAAAGGGAGAGCTCTAGAGATGGCATATGAGTTTAACGATATCCACGACTATACGTTGGCAGAAGTGACCATGTCGCTAAAGGATCGAGGCGGTAATGTGTCAGCCACAGCGAGAGATCTAGACGTCAGCCGGGCTGCGTTACGCAGGTGGATTGAGAAGCAAAACCGACCAATATTCGAGGAAGGCGTTGATGACTTGCTGAAACTCGGGCGAAAACTGAGGGATCTCGAACTTAGGTTAAAAATAGAAACAAAGAAGAGGAGAGACACGGAGGAAGCCCTGGATCAGGCCGAGAAGAATTTGAAGATCGCGACGGAAGTTAAGGAGCATGTGCCGGCGACCCCGCGGCCGATACAAAAGAAAGCCTCAGGAACCCGGACACCAGCGACTGCTATCATTTGCGCTTGTGATTGGCATGCTGAAGAAAACATCCAAGCAGACATCGTTAATGACCTGAACGTATTCAATCCCGACATCTGTCAGAGCCGTGTGAATCGTCTATGGGATAAGTCACTTTATCTCATTGAGTTTGCGCGTCAAATCTGCGACATCCAAGACGTAGTGCTGTGGCTCGGCGGTGATTTGATCAACGGGTATATCCACGAGGAGATGCAAGAGGGTAACTTCTGCGGGCCGACCGAGGCGATTTTGTTCATACAGGAGATGGTCGCAAAGGGCATCCACAAACTGAAGTCCGGCGCTAATCTCGAAAGCTTACGTGTGGTATGCAACGTCGGTAACCACGCGAGGTCTGTGCATAAACCGCGTATTGCTACTGGTTACAAAACAAATTGGGAATACCTCGGGTATTGCACAATGGCGAGCCAGGTCTGGCATCCCGGCGTTACGTGGCAAATCGCACGGGGGTACTTCAATTACGTGGATGTGCAAGGATACACTGTTCGGTTCTCGCACGGGGATCAGATGAAATATCAAGGAGGAAGCGGCGGAATTACGATACCAGTCAACAAAGCAATACACCAGTGGAACTTGTCAAAACGCGCGGACTATGATATCTTTGGACACTGGCATCAGTACCTCGAGACATGGCGGTGGACGTCCTGTGGCTGTCTTGTGGGCTACGGACCATATGCTATGTCAATCAAAGCAGAATACCAAGAACCAACACAAACAATGATTGTGATCGATAAAACCCGAGGGAAAACGATGAGTATCCCCATTTTCGTAGGAGAAAAGTAACATGCCCGTCCGCGTTCTCGTCGGAATTCCCACGCACAAAGGTGATATAGCAACGTCGATTCTCACCTCGCTGCTTGAAGGTGGCAGCCAGGGCGGCATGTGTATCAACTACCAGGTCTCCGGAATGTCGTTGTTGGCGAACAACTTCAACCGAATTTTTTGCAACGCCTGGAACGGCAATCACGATTTCCTAATCATGCTTCATTCCGATATAGGTGTTCAATTGCCCGGTTACGAAGGCAGCTGGCTTGACGTCCTGGTGCGGCGTACGCTAGAGTTAAAAGCAGCCGCGTTGTCGTGTGTGGTGGCGATCAAGACATTCGACGGCCTAACCAGCCTCGCGATCCAAGAAGATCCCATAAACCCGTACAGCTTCCGCCGAATCGCTGTGCGAGAGCTGGCCCGCATGCCGGAGCGATTCATATCCAGACTCGATATCTGCGAGACTTTGAAGTTGGACCCGGCAAAAACCGGACCGATGTTGATCAACACAGGTGTGCTGTGCATCAACCTGCGGCAATTTCCTTGGGCAAAAGATCGCTTCCCTGGATTCCAGATTCATGATATAATTGAGTGGAACACAAAGGATGTGCCTCAGTTTTATGTCATTCCCGAAGATTGGGATTTCTCGCGATGGATGGATGGACTTGGCTATCCATATTATGCAATAAAGGATCTAATAATTGAACATCACGGCGGATGGGGTTTTGTAAACCGCGGATTGTGGGGATACAACAATGACCCACATCCGCGACAAATTCTGCCAGAGGAGTATAGAAAAACATGAGCACCACATACCAACGAAACGGCTTGAAAATCAATGTCTCCAGTTTGCTTATCTCCCCCACGAATCTCATGAACGGCCGTCGGCGTGTTTACATGGTGACATCGCCTTTCAAGGTGATTGTGCGGGGTGTTGGGCTCTACGAAAATATTACAGTGCCCAATGGGTTTCAGACCGATTTTGCCACTATCCCACTGCTTGCGCAGGTCTTCATCGGTGCGCGCGACAACCCCGGCGTACTGGAGGCCTCGGTGATCCATGACTTTGCTTGCGTTAACAACTGGCCGCGGGAAAAGGCAAACACAATGATGTACTGGATGATGCTCGCCTTTGGTGTACGGCGTTGGCGAGCCGCGGCGATCTATCTGGCGTTGATGTGCTTCGGATACAAAAGCCCGGTGTCGCGGCTCGCACGTCGCATTCGATCTTTCTTCAACATGGAGACCTAGTATGTACCCAGAACATCCCGTCGGTCATCCGACCCCAACGAGTATCCAAGGCCTGGAGACTATGGACCAAGCGGTCAATGACATCGTGAGTAAAGTCCGCGCGGTCACGAAACTATGGCGCGAAGGATCGCTGACAATCGATCAATGGAACGTCGCAGTTATCGCATATGAGCATATGTGGGACGCGCTGAAACGGTGTCGTTCCGCTCTGTCAACCGTTATTCCAGAAGTTTAGTCCGGTATTCTTTGCAAAGGAGAATTGAAATGTTGTTGAGAAATCTTGTGCTTGGTATTGCGATTCTGCTGAGCAGCGGGCTCGCGGCAGCGGGCGAACCGATTGCCGACTTGCCGGCGTATCTGCAAGACATCAGCTTGACGATTCGTGCCGGTACGTCGCAAGGTTCCGGCGTGATCTTTACTCGCGAAATCAAGAAGGATTCCACGAGTGACGCGAAAGTGAAAATCAATTTTATCTGGACGGCCGGGCACGTCGTCGACGGGCTGCGTTCGACGCGCGAGGTGATTGATCCCAAGACCGGCGCAAAGAAGACGGCGATTCAATTCAAGGACGCCAGCATCGTCAAGGAGTTGAACGAGGACGGCCGCAAGGTCGGCGAGATCGCTTTTGATGCGCGAGTTATCAAATATAGCGACTCAGAGAACGGCGATGACTTGGCGATCCTGATGGTCCGCAAGACCAATTTCGTGGACACGTCGGCCCGGTTCTATTTAGATGAAACAGTACCAAAAGTGGGTTCCCCTCTTTATCACGTTGGTAGTTTATTAGGCCAAGTGGGGGCAAACTCACTTACCACAGGTATCATTTCGCAAACCGGCCGTGTGCTAAACATAGGGCAAACCGCCGGCAAAACATTCGACCAATCGACGTGCGCAGCATTTCCTGGATCAAGCGGAGGCGGCGTGTATTTGGCCGGTGGTGAACATCAAGGCGAATACATAGGGATGCTTGTTCGCGGCGCGGGCGAGACATTCAACTTGATCGTCCCCATACGAAGAATGCGGGAATGGGCATCGACAAATAAGGTTATGTGGGCACTGGATCAAACAGTAGAGGCCCCAACCCTTCGCGAGATGCAAGAGATGCCGGTTGAGGCTTTGGACGTGATCTTTCAGGGACCTGAATCTGCGGCCAAACAGCCAGCCTATGCACCTATGGAAAACAGATGAATGCAACCCTCCGGGGGTAAAAATGCCCAGCGATTACTCTAGAATAACCATGTGGGCCCTGGATTTCTGTCGGGCCTTTCGTGCTCGCCCGCGATGGGCCCGATTTTTTTGCCGCTTGATCATGGGGCGCTACGCCCGAAATGAAATGTGGGGATTGGCCAAATGTTTGCACGAGGAAGGATTCGATCCGGCGGCTGATTACGACCTGCATGACCTGGCCTACCACAAGAAAGGTACCCCGCTATGAGCGATACAAAACCATCCAACCCGAAGGATATCATCGGCAGTGGAAAGATTCCACTCGGCTTAATCCCCGACACAATCGACGTCGAAGTATCCATGGCGTTCCTCGAAGGCGCCTTGAAATACGGCCGCTACAACTGGCGAATCGCCGGCGTACGTGCCTCAATCTATCGCGAAGCGATGGGCAGGCACATGATGGAGTGGTGGAACGGGCAGAACGAGGACCCGAAGACCCAGGTCAAACATCTCGCAAGCATCATTGCCTCCGCCGGAATACTCCTGGACGCTGAGCTGTGTGGGAAGCTGGAAGATGATCGACCGCCTGCAGCGCCTATTGACAAACGCATCAATGAGCTGGAGAAACATGTCGCCCATCTCAAAGAGGTGTTCAAGGATCACAATCCGAAGCAGTACACAATCAAAGACGGCGACACATACTTCAAGGGCAAGAAGATCGTGTGGTGTCAGGAATCCACGCCGCACAACGACTCCCCGTGGGCAAAGGAATGGTTTGATTATGTGGCCACACAATTCGAGCCGGTAGATCGTAAGAACGACCGCCAAGAAATCCGCGGCACACTTGACGATGTTGTGTGGGGGAAAAAAGTAATTAAAAATCCCGTAGATTTTGTCATGGACTGGACTACAAATCGAAAAGCATTTGAAGACGCCGAGCAAGCAGCCCCCGCAGGGATCGAGCCGGTGAGTCGCGCATTTGAGGCGGCGATAGCGGCAAGTGACAGTATGTCCACAATACGTGGACATACACTGCACACAAAGGAACAAAGTTACCACAACGGCGCCCACGCGGCAAGTGACCCGCCGGATATTCAGAGGCCAGAGAACTCGAGATTCGAGAAGGAAGAGATGATCAACGGCCACATGTGCCAGTGGATTGACGCATACTCGGGATATGTTAACGGTGATCGTCTGGACGGTACGGAATTCTGGAGCCGCATTGACCTCCATAGGAAGGGGTTCGACACGCCGGATGAGATGATTTCGGCTATCAAAAACGGTGCGTATGTTCTGGAAAAGAATGCAATCTAATGATAAAAAACACTTTCTCACTCCCATAAACAATCATGACAAACTTCAATATCTTCTACTTCGATGTCTTTTTCCGTGACATGTCAAATCGAGTTCGCGGTTGGTTGACTATCAATGAAGCATATTTTATCTCGCACGCCGCAAACCGCGTTGTTGCGTATCAAGATATTGTCGAGATCGGGACCTACCAAGGGCTGTCCGCGCTCGCCATGGCCTACGGTAGTTTTCACGGGGGTGGTGCCAGAATATATTGCGTCGACCCACACTTGCCAAGTCTAACAAGTGCCACAATTGCGTATGGCCCCGGTGATGCAACACAGTGGCGAAAGAATGTCATGACTTCCGGCCTAGGAGGGGTGATCTCGGCGGTCGAGTTACCCTCTGCCCGCGCCGCCGCAGCCTGGCCCTGCGGGAGCATCGACCTCCTGTTCATCGATGGTGACCACCACTACCACGAAGTGATGACTGATCTGCGCTGCTGGGCTCCAAAAGTCGCTGCCGGCGGCTTGATATGCATGCATGACCGGGAAGAGCCTGGCGTATCGCAAGCCATCACAGAAAGACCAGCGGAGCTGACCGATGTCGGAATTGTTGATAGCATCCAGATACTCCTAAAGGGAGAAGAGAGCCAAGAGGCATTGAGCAAGTGGGTACTCTAACACAGGATGATTTCTTCGACTCCGATCTTGTCTTCGATCCTGCGGAGCACGCCTACACGTACCGCGGGCAGCGGTTAACGTCCGTTACCCGCGTTGTCGAATCCTTCTCGCACCCCTTTGATGCCCAGTTTCACGCCGGTAGGGTAGCCTACCGTGAAGGAAGATCGGTCGATTCAGTGCTCCAGGACTGGCACCAGAAGGGACAGGACGCCGCCGATCTCGGTACGGAGGTGCACCAAGAGGCGGAGCGAATCGCGCACCAGGTCAATTCCTGCGGAGCATGGACGAGGGGGGAGGTCCCCCCAAACCGTCCGGCCGGGGGGTATTACCTGGGCGTCTGGGGTTTCTACGAGGCTCATGCTGAGCTGTCGTTTGGCTGGGCCGTCCCAGAGGTTCGCATCTGTCAGCCCGAGTGGGGTATCGCGGGGACCTGCGACCTAGTCTGCAGCTTGCGTGGGGTGCCTGCCATTGTTGACTTCAAAACCTCAGCTAAAATCGACCTGGCGGGATACAAGCGGATGAAGACGCCGCTGCGAAAACTCCACGACAGCAACGTCTGGCACTACGCGCTCCAGCTTAACCTGTACCGCCGGATCCTAGCTGATCGCTACAACTACGGCGCCGAGTTGATGACTCTGATCTGGATTCGTCTGGGCGGGGCGCATGAGGAAGTCGAGATCCCAGATTTAAGCTGGGCAGTTGACAAGATTCTTGGCTGCGTGCCGTTCCAGCAGGCTCTTTAGTTTTGCGTCGTTTTTGATACTCACGGTATCAATAATAGCACATAAGAAGGGCTAATCGCTGATGCCAGCGTCTAGACACGCTAGCAATTGGGTAGCTTTCAGCCTTGCCAGTTTCTCCATAGCTTTCTTTGCTTTACAAGTCGTAAAAAATTTCTTTTTGATTGCCCGGCCGTTGAATTCGGCCTTGAATCCTCCTCCGTCCGCGGCCGAATATACCGATCCATGGAATCCAGCAGCATGAAATTTCAACGTACCGTACGGGCCTTCAAACCAAATTTCACTCATCTCATTGCTCCGCAAGAGTGCTAGTTGTACCACGGTGGATTGTATCTATTTTCAGCGCAATCAGGACATAAATTTATTCCGTCACGAAGACACTCATCTTCTTTGTTGTAGTAGTGCGTACAAATAAAGCACATTTCGGTTTCGACCCCTAGGGCCTTGTCCTGCCGGATAAGGTTACTCCAAAAATCCATGAACGCACAAACGTCATCATATTCCGCTCTAGCTGCAGCCGAGCCGGCTTTGTCTCCTATCGCCTCGGCTTCCTTGTGCCGATCCCACGCAGCTCTACACTCTTTATTTCTGGCTTTGTGGATCATTGACATCTCGGTGATGGTTAATTGCACGAGTGGCTCGTTCATCTCATTGCTCCGTAGGACCGAGCAGGTCCAACAATTGGGTAGCTTTCGTCCTGGCCAGTTTCTCAACGGCTCTTTTGGCTTCGTCAACGCTTGAAAACCTCTTCTTAAGTGTCCAACCATTAAACACCGCCGCGTATCCCTCGCCGTTTGTGGCCCAGTAGACCGTACCGTGGAATTCGGCAGCCTTAAAATTCGACATACCATACTGGCCTTCAAACCAAATCTTACTCATCTCATTGCTCCGCAGGAGTGCGCCGGGCAGGAGTCGAACCTGCACAGCCGAAGCGGGTGATTTACAGTCACTTGGGCTCGCCAATGCCCGGTGCCGACGCAAACTACTCGCCAGCCTTTGCTGTCATACTAACAAGATTGCCAATCGTTATTGGTGTTCGGGGTGCAGCCAGCAAGGATGTGCCCGCGCAACTCATTTACTACTTTGATGGCGTGCTCCTCAGAGAGAGCGTATAGGTGAGCTGCTAGATTCCATCGGATGACGTTGTCCACGCTATAAGTAGATTTGCGCCTTTTTCCCTGATAGTCAAGCGGATGTTCTGTCCAGATAGAAGCCACAGTGCCATCCTTTAGCATGTTGAGCCTCACAAATATCTTGCCTGCCGGGGGATCTTCGGGTTGCAAAGAATTTAATTCAAATTCCTGCAGATAACCGTCCGATAACTCGGCAAACTTTTTTGCCTCAGTATAATAGTCTTCGCTGAACACCGCAGTGATACGCTGATCAGAGTACTCGCCATGCATTATAACATAAACGTTCATAAGATTTTCTCCGAGGTAGCAACCTAGTTTAATTGGCCTAGCAATTGGGTAGCCTTTGTCAGGAGTGCTCTTCCCTGATCTTCTCGCAGTAAAACGGATCAATCTCGACGAGGGTACAGTCAAAACCTAGTCGCCGGCAGACTCGCAGAGTGGTTCCCGTACCCCCGAAGGGATCAAGAACACTCCCGCCGGGAGGTGTAGTCAGCTTCAGACATCGCTCGACTAGTCCTTCGTGAAGTTGCGTCGGATGGAACTTCCTTCGTTGTTTAGAATTCCCGGTCACTCTTGAAAATCTGAAAACATCAGAGAGGGGTAAATCTCTTGTAACATGTGTCCAATTCTTGCCTGTACGTATACGAGAAATGAGGCTGGAGGATACACCATGCTTTCGGGCTAGATCTGCGCACGTTTCGCTTGAGCAATAAATTTCAATCACTGCCTCATCCGACAATTTCGCTTGGCCATGCTCTTCTCCCATAAAGAGTTTTGCTCGCCCCTTTTGTTTCATGTCATTGCTGTTGTCTGAAGCAGACCCCAAGAACAGATGGGATGGATTGCAGCATCCAGGATTGTCACAGGCATGCAGGACCAATGAGCCCATAGGATCAGAGCCGTGCGCAAGCCGCCACATCAACCGAGGAGCCCTATAGTGATTCGTGCCAATTCTAAACTGGCCATATCCATTAGTTTTCCCAGCGGTCCATTCCCAACATTCATGGTTTTCTGCCTGCTGCACTTTTGCAAGAAATCGTATAATGTCTTGTGGAGCCCATATCGGTAATGGTTTAGTATCGGGCGGGTTAAATTCAGCGGCATCCCCAGGCACACGGCCACGTGGGTCGGCTCGCTTGTCGTCGTTTTCTTGCCTCCAGGATGGGATGCGGATTGCATCTGGGTATAGCTTGGCATAATTCCACTGCAGTCGAATCAGCGGACGGTGGTTGTTCCCAAGGTCTTTTTGATTATGCTGACCGAAAGTAAACGTCTGCACGCACGCCTTCGCGTTCAAAAACGGCTGCGCATCCAATAAATTCTTGACGATCGCTCCGACTTCAAACGTCCACTTTGCATTGTACGACAGCCAGACTGTCTCCGCATGGTCGATGAAAGTTTCAATCCATCGCCTCATGGTCTTGGTATAGTCGTTTTGCGGCGCGTTGTCCGCATAGCTCCCATACTTCAGCCCGATGTTATCCGGCGGGTCGGCGAAGATGGTATGCCAAAGCGAAACCTCTGTTGTACTTTCGAGATAGCTCAAGCACTCGGCGTTTATGATCTCAAACACGATCAAAGTTCCCTTTGTCGAGAGCCCGGTATCGGTCAACTAGATCACGTGCTGCGAGAATAAATAGCAACGTTTCGTTCTTGACGACTGAAAGTTCTGACGTTGTGTCGCAATCGGCCACATAATCAACTACTTTGGCAAGCTCGTTATACATCCTCGGAGGATCAACAGCTCGCAAGCACCTCGCGAGAGCATAATGCAGCTTGTCGTCGACACAACTCACGCTGATGGGATCCAAATAATCGTCGTTAAGGTCGCAGTTAACCGTTTCGATTGATACTCTTACTTTCATGGTTTCTCCAAGTCTTGAAAGACAAACATCATTGAGTCTCGAGATTCACTTGCCTCGGCACGGGAATCGTACGGGCCGACTTCAGTGAACCACTCCCCGTCGACTTCATACTCCGGTAGTCCCCTTACATACCATTGCTTACCATCGCGGCGCAGAAGAAGTTTAGGTAGGGTCATCTAGTATGTCCATTTTGATAGGCAAAACAACATCGCAGGGCCGCGGTTGGAATTTAATCACGTCCGGATCGCCAGTTGTGGACAGCGCGACGGAGTCATCATTAGTGACGCGAACACAAGGCCATTCAACGAGCATCGGTTTGTGCGCCGGCACCATGAACTTCTCAAGCGGCAGTGGCTCCTCAGGCACCGCAGGTCGGCGTTCGCTGAAGCGCGCGGGCATGGCGCCCTCAAGTGCAGCCAGTATGCGGTAGAAAATCTTACCGGACACATGTCGCCCGGATTCCAAAAACCATTTGTCGCAAGCCGCCGTTGCGCACGCGCGAACAGCATCACTTCGTTTCTTTTTCTCAGGCATTATAGGACTCCTTGAGGTGGTACGATTTTTTCGCGTTCATGTTTGCTCCCGCAGGGTGGCCGGTGGGAATCGAACCCACGCGACCTGATCCACAGTCAGGCCCGCGACACCAACACGCGACGGCCACAGAGCGGCGTCCGGAGTCGAACCGGAATGTTTGGGTCCACGCCGGGGCGCGTGGCTGGCCGTGTCACAGCCCTTTGGACTCGCGACACCCGGCTTTGCCCGACGATCTACCGTTGATCTACACCGCAAAAAACACCCCAGTGGGAATTGAACCCATATTTCTTTCCGGAATGGAAAGTGTCCTACCGCTGAACGACCGGGGTGAAAAATGTGGCGGCTTGGGTGTCCAACCAACCCAGCTCGGGACACGCTACGCCTGCTGGGCCTGCCCCTCCAACTCTACCGCCACTGGGAGGGCTATGCTTTCATACAAGCATTTCAGTGTGCTCGTGGCTTTGTCGTTGCGTGTCCATTACGCCGTAGGCGTAATTCGTACCTGTTCTGTCGCGTGCGCGGCGGCCGCTTGGCAGATTTCTTCCAGAGTCGTAGGCAAGGGTAGTCATGGGCCACGTTGACATTTGGCCCGGCGAAATTCCAATCGGTGCATGCTCCAGCGATCATTGAGCGATCTCCTCTTACCATTTGAAATCAGGACGATCCATCGGAACCGGCGGCGGTTCCTTTTCGTCGCCGCACTTCGGGCACTGTGTGTTCCACCACGATCCTTCCCAGACCGGCGTGATGATCATCTGCCAGACCAGGCCGCAGCACATCCATTCGCGTACGGTCTTGCCGTCGATCGTTTCCCAGTCTTTGATCTTCACGCATCCCACCACTCGAGGTTGGCATCTACGCGGACGATCTCGTCGTCAAACGCAAAATGCTTCACAGCTCTGCACGCAAACTCATACGCAAAACTGTCGTCACGTTTGTGGTACAAATCCCCAAGTAAATTGTTATCGGCTAGGCGGAACAACTCACCATTGGCTAAGTTACCAAATTCTAACTTTTTGTAGCGCCGAACAACTGTTATTGTCATCGCTTAGTCTCCGAGTTTGCTAGGAAGTCAAAAGCCAAACACCCGAGAATAATTTCTTTCATGGCCGCGGCGGCTTCAAACGGCTTGAGTGAGCTTACGTTAACCACCTGGCATTTTTTCGATTAGTTCGAGAATGTGTTTAATCTCACGTTGCGTCATGGTAACTCCAATTCAGCTCGGCCTTATGAAACCGTTATCTCGACATTAACTGGCTTGAGGCGGTTCGTGTTCGAAAGCCCGGTTCTAGTGCTTAGTGCTGGAGAGGAAACTCCTTCAAAAGCAATACAATAATTGTCATCGACTTTAAGGTGAAGACGGCCGTCATCCACGAAAAAGTCTCCTTTTGATAGAGCCCACCAACCAACAGGTGTCTCCGACTGCATGCGCACAATCTTGTACATTACGAGTTCCTTCCACGAGAATGGAGAAAAAAGCAGAGGGCAGTTAACGCCAGCCCTCAGCACATGGCGAGCAGTTTTTGAGCGACCGTGCAGGAGCACCGCCTAACCGTCCTACTCTATAATCCCGACGATGGCGTCTGCGCGTATAAGCAAGTGCTTTTCGCCTTCAATGTTGAGTTCAAAGCCATGATCGTTCAGGAAAAGAACGTTGTCATACACACCACACTCCGTGGGAATCCGGCAGCCGTTGTTGTCAATACTACCGGGGCCGACCGCCACAACCGCAGCCGTCCCGAGTTCTCCGCACTTTGTGGGCAGTATAATTCCGCCGTGGGATGTGGTCTGCGCAATCGGCTTGATAATAACAAAGTTGTCAGTCGGACGGATCATAGTTGCGTTCCTTTCTGTTGGAGTAAATACTAGAATCCCGCAGGGCTACTACTTTATTATACTTAGTTAGGCGAGTTTGTCAAATGTCGGCCGGGGATTTTCGTCGGTAGTAGCCCAACCAAGCCATGTCTTATAAGGGCCATCAATGCACCTCCGCCCATGAAGAACCTACTCGATACTCGCCATCCAAAGGCACATTCAAGCTGTAGTAGCGGCCGGCCTCCGCTATACTACGCTTAATAATCGCACCGACTTGCTCGGCAACATCAGGCGCGGCATAACATAGATATTCGTCGTGCCAATACCCTACACGCTGGTAGTCAAGTTGCTCAAGCAATGGCTTCGCAACCCACCAAGCCCGGTCCATCACGATCGCCCCGGCGGATTGGAACGCGGCGTTGACCAAGCTGTGTCGGCTGCGTGTATGAATGTGCCGCCCGTCTAAACCCCCAATAAACTCGCGGTTGTTGTGTTCCCATTCCTGCTCGAGATGTTTCCGGTAGGTCAAGAGCCCAGGATTAGCTTTCCAAAAGGCCTCAGTCATTAGCTTCGCTGTATCAAGCGAGACATCAAGCATGAGGGAGATTTTCCGCGTACCTGCCCCGTATATCGTACCGTATGTAATTGGTTTGCTTTCATGACGCGAGACTTCGCGCCCAATCGCAGCAGAGTAAGCCGCAGCGTTAACCGTGTGGGTATCTCCCTCAAGAAGCACTCGCGCGTAGTCGCCGCCATCAAACGGCGTTGTATAGTGCCCAGCGATCCGATTCTCGAGCCCGCTGGCATCAGCCCCTACACACACGTACCCTGATGGGGCGATGAACAGGGACCTCATTTCCTTACCATAGATCGCTTTTCCGCCCGCCTGCGGCACGTTCACCACTACAGTGTGGCGTTGCCGGTGCGTGTTTGTGATACTTGTCGCTCCCGCAGGGAGGCGACCATCCCGCGCGAGCCGTGGGTGACTAAGCCAGCTCTCAAGGACCCCTCGCCGATTGCGGCGGGCCATCCAAGAGATGATCTGCTGGGCAATATTCCCCTCCATCTTCTCGAGATTGGGGCAAATTGTTTTGCTCACGGGCTGGCAGAATTGGGGCGACGAAGGTAGCTCCTTGCCGCAAAACGCGAACAGCTCGACCAACTTCTGTTGCACCACCGGAGGCAGCTCTGCCAGAGACTTGCGGTAATCCGGGGGTACCCCGAGCCGGTCCCACAACATGTCGCGATATGGGCTACTCCACGTATCTTTTAGATACTTGGTCGCGCGCTTCAGTCGCCGCTCATCCGGCACGCGCCTTTTACCGTCTAGCTCTAGTCTCTTCGTGCGCCAGATTGTGGGAGCCCAGCCGTTATTGAACAAATACTGTTTCACCTGATCAGGATTGTTCAGCGTGATTGGCGAGGTAAGCAAGACGGGGCCGGCTGCAAGAGACTCGCGTAGTGGAAGGTCACCCGTGATTCCGATCTTGGCGCCGTATCGCTGCGCGGATACCGTCAACTCACCATTCTTCTTGTACGGCCTAACCGGAAACTTCGGCTGTCTTGCTTTTGGCAAAGGGGCTTCGCCAAAGCACGGTTCGACTGTTTCCGCGATGTGGGACATCTCGTATTCGAGCCGGCGGTGCAAGGTTTTTGCAGCGGCGATATCAAACAACGCACCGGTGCGCTCTTGGCGACACATTTCGGAGTAAGTGAACGACGCCAGCTCAAAGCCTGCGCGAAGCCGCGGGTCGTGAAATTCCTCCCGGAGGGCGTCAAGTACCGCTTCGTTGATCCGTGTATCGACGTAACACCGCGTCAAGTAGGACTCGAGTGTACCGTCCGTCCAGCTTTTAATCTCAACCTTTTCGATTTGAACCTGCGTGCCCCACCATTTGAGTGAGTGCGCCGGCCGGTCCGGGTTGCAGTATCGCGAAAGGACCAAAGTATCAAGCACTTCGTTGTGCGCAGTCAGGTCGTACCCGAGCAGCTTCCGTACCACCGGGATGTCGAAGCCGAGGACGTTATGCCCGACAAGTTTGTGCCCGACGGGGTAAAAGTCCGATAAGGCCCGCACGTCAACCTTGCTCTGCCCTGTAAGGTCGCAAATCAGTTGCGCCCAAGCCTTGGCACGCCCGACCTGCCAGTCGGGAACATAAGCGACGAATTGATCCTCATCGCACACTTTTTCCATGATGCAGTGTAACTGCGTAGCGGTGTCGAGCAGCGCATTTGTCTCGCAATCAAAAATGAAAGTCGCCATTGCTAATCCCAATCCGGTGGAAAATTTTCAGGGTGTTGGCCGTCATAATCAGTAGGCCAATTTTTGTACTTATCCGGCACAGCTACAAGTTTCTCGAGAGATTCTCGAACAACATTAAGCTCCCACTCGGTAAAGCCTCCGGTGGAGTCCTCAAAATGATCAAGGCACCATTGCGCAGAGTCAAAGTTTTCGTCGCTCCATACGATGTGGGCAGGACCGTACAATAACGCGGTGTTATTGCCTTGGAGTTCTTGGACAGCAACATTATAAATATCCTGAATTGGTTTGGGCCAACCCCAAAAACAAAACCAGCAAACGGTCATTGTTTAACCTCCGGTAGGAACAACATCGAATCCCAGGCCCGCGGTCGTTCGGAGCTGTTGGCTACTAATTCCACGCTTCGTGGGCTAATGCAATTAGATCGATGCCCTCCGCCTCCGCCACCTTCGCCGCCTCCCTCGCCGCCACCGCCCACGCCGCCGCCCCCGCCGCCACCGCCGCCGCCATCGCCGCCACCGCCGCCGCCATCGCCGCCACCGCCGCCGCCATCGCCGCCTCCGCCCACGTCACTGCCTCCACCTCCCTCGCCGCCCTCGCCGCCACCGCCGCCGCCATCGCCGCCTCCGCCCACGCCGCCGCCATCGCCGCCACCGCCGCCGCCATCGCCGCCGCTATCGATCGATCCTTGTTTTCGAGCCACGCATCAGCCCACTTCACGAAGTTCTCAGTATAGTATACCTGTTTGGCGCACAGAATCGCGAATCGGACTCTATGCTCGATGGTGATCTGCGGCAGATCGATTTGTCGTATCGTCCGCAGACGAGTGCAACCTACTTTAAGATCGTTGTCGGTTTTCCCGACATCCCCGTCTGCTTCCCAGAGTTGCGGATTTTCGAAGTCGCCGTGAATCGGGCTGTGTGTTATTGATGGTCCTGGAGTTTTCGTCTGTCAGTTTGTAAAGCTTTGCCATAAAATATTCCCCCACGTTTTTTCGGATCGAAAGCACACAAGTCCGCCCCCCGCAGGGGGGCGGTAGTGTGGGCTCTCAAGCCGCGGTGGCCAAAGCCAGCCGCAAGGCTTTGGTGCCACGGATTACGTCAACACCGAAGAGTAGAGCGCTCTCGCGAGAGGATTGCGACCGCTTCGCGGATTGCGACGTAGTGGTGAAGGAATTCAGCATCGTCCAGGCGTTGGCGCCGAAGGCCGCTGATTCATGCTCAAAATTCAAGAAGCACTTTCCGAGGAACTTCGTCGCCCGGTCCTTTTTTGTCTGCTGCTCTTCTGTCGTTGGGTTGAGCTTGAAGTCGCCTACGGCGTGAAGGTAAGCTTTTAGAAAGAATTCCTTGACCTGCTCTGAACTCACGCCCCGCTGGGCAAGCTCGTTCAGCATTGAGAATTGATACCCACAGCTGTATTCGTACAGCTTCAGCGCTTCGCGCGCCTCTTTGACCTTAGCGTGAATGTCGCCGACGTGTGTGCAGCTGAAGCCACTTTCAACCAAATTCCCACTCCTGCGACCTCCCGGATCTTCAAGTCCGGGGATTACCATCGCCAGCGTGTTCTTGCACACAACACGGATCGATGTGTTTTTGGCGTGCAGCCCAGTCAAACCGTCGTGACCATTTGCGACAAGGATATAAGGGATGACTTGATCCTCTTCTGATCGAACCGAAAACGATTCGCCGCGGAGGAGAAACCAGATTTTGCGGCCGTTACGAATAGTACCCGCGGTTTCGATGTACACCTTGTCGCTTTGCTCCGCAAGGGATTCGGCGAACCGGGCCACTTCGACGTTTTGGTACACGGTCCAATCCTTTCCGACTATCCCGAAGGCTTCGTCTGTGTCCTGCCTCACGTTCAGGACATGGGATTCGACGCTGCGCATGCGACCGGTACGCCGATTGATCGCGACTAGGTCTTCCTGTTCGACCTCGAAGTCCCCTCCGAATTCTGACAATGACTCCGTAGGAGTTTTGTCACCAGTGAAAACCGTACCCAAACCGTGCCAAGCACCGGTGTTGCGTAGAACTACGCTGTCGTGCTCAAGGATGTCGTGCGACATTTTGTCATGCTCCCAATAGGTGGTGAGGAAAGCGAAGCTACCGCGACCGCACCCCCGGAGGGCACGGGGTGTGGTGGCTGCGCACTTATAAGGCAGCGTGGCACTGCCTGGCGCGGTATTGCGATGCTTCAGACCAGGCCGCATAATCATCGCGATGGGCGTCGGGGTCGGGGCTGGTCTCAAAACCCGTGCAATCCGGCAAAAGCGAAAAATTATCAAAACCGGCCACAATAGCTGCGCGTAGCACGTCGCGTGTTGAGTCCGGAAAATGCAAGCGGGGATAATCCTCTTCGTCCCCAATCTCGAGCGTATCGGCGAGCAATTTGACGACCGGGTGCCATGGGGAGGTAGTAGGAACCCACGCAAGGATCGCAGCACGTTGGGCCTCTAGGTTTGTCGCGCGCGCGTCGCCAGCTTTCAGATCCAGCTGGTCCTGCTTGCTGTTACTGATGACTTTGATTGCCTTAACCGCATCGGTGTACGTGCTCATTTTTTGACTTTTCCTTATGTATTCTTTTGCGGAAAATCACAACTGCATCACAATCATACCACCGCTCCGCGAGGCTGTCAAGTCGAAGAGTTAAGATTTTCTCCCGAGCCCCTCGGAGGGTCGGGAATCAGGAAGGAATCCAGGGGTTTGTACGCGGGATGCGACGTGGGGAGTTGACTGAGAAGTTTCGACACCGTGTCGTATTGCTTGCGCATTGCCCGCGCGACATCACGTCGGATCAATCCGGTTGCGGACAAACGATGCGCTTCGTCGATAAGGGCTTGCTCCGCATCGGCTCGGCTGTACAGTGCCGCCAGGCGGGAGTGAGCCTGCAGGTGAAACTCGAGCCGCTCGGGGCTGTACTTGCGTGGTCGCCAGGTGTTTCGCATCCGGCGGCATGGTAGGCAACGCTCGAATTGTCGTCCTCGTCCGTTATGGACCGGGATATCGATGCCACATGTTTTGCACGTGCCGGGTGCAGCTCCGCCCTTTTTTCGGTTGCGTTCCCGATCGCGTTGCCGATCACAAACGTGGCAGTATTCTCTCGGTCTCCCTGACTTGCCTGGTTCCGGCAACGGCACGAAGTTTTCGCACTTCTTGGTTTTGCAAGGTCTGAATGTCATAAATTGCTTCGCTTTTCTTTTGCTTCTTGGGTGCGATGTTCAGGGCAGTAAAGTTTGTAGCCGCTTACCAGTTTTCCGCACACCAGGCAAGGCCGCTCGGTGGAAAAATTCTTGTCGACGACGAGCCCATCGCGACGGGCCCGCATGTAGTTTCGTTGCCGCATGTCTCGAATAACCTTGGAGTGCGACGGGCACCACCTGTGATTGCCTTGCTTGGGGATCCGCTTGTCGCATAGCTCGCAGGGTTTGGTGGTCTGCATCATTTCTTCGGCGAGATACTTTTCCAAGCAAGGCTCGCAGAACACACCTTTGGTAGCTTCACTTTGACACTCGACGTAGTTTAGACACTCGCTCATTTTTCAAGCTCCTTTGATGAAAAGATATTACCAGTTTCATTATAGGTTATATTTTCTGTACCACCAAGCGAAAATACTTTTATACCTCTGGAACCCCTCTGCAGATGAACAACTTTTCTTATAAACGCGCACTTCGTCTTTTCCCATTAACATAAACAAATTCCCTATATACTACTAGAGAGGGGATATTAGGTAGAATATAGGCGCTTATTGGCTTTAGCAGTGTGAGTTTTTATAAGAAAAGCTAACCGCGGAGTTAGTCGCCGCCAAACCTTCGGTCGATGAATCACGTGGCACCCCGCCGGCCCCGAGCGGAATTATCGCTCCATTTATCCGTTTCAATAAACGGTTGCGTCTTGGCTGAGTCGGGCCCGCCAACGAAAAAGCCCCGTGGGAATCCCGACGGGGCTTGCTGACGCACGCGCAGGCTACCGGACGTACCGAATGATCCACCACGGGCCCGGATCGTCATACAGGCTCTCGTCGGGCTCCGTAATGATATCCTTTGCCCCGTGGGCCCGCAACCAATCTAGTTGCTGTTGTAGCTCGCGCTGGTGTACGCCGCTATACGCCATTTGGCTGATGGCTGGGACGTAGTTCTTTCCGCCGGCTCGTTTCTTGGCCATAATAGGAATTAAGACTCCTTTTTCTTTAATGTGTAGTCAGTTTGATGACGTCCGCGCTCGTCTGGACCCATGAATGCGCACTGTGGTAGGCCCGACTGTGATCTCTTTTACATTGCGATTCCATGCATCCAGGATCATTGCCCGGATTTGATCGTGGCTTGTTTCCACACTTATTACCAATTGTATTGATCTGCCAGATAGGTCCATGACTACTTCAAAAACGGCATATTCTCGTTTGCTTTTGATGGTCATTTTTCGTTATCCCTTGGGGTCAGTAAAAGGCCGCGTCTTAACTACGCCCATCGTGCCCCGGAGGGGCGCGGGATGTCGGGGGTTAGTACACTTCGCGGGCCAAAGCTACGAACATACGGACCATTGCGGTCCATTGTGCGGCGGTAAGCTTGCTCCGGTCGGGTTGGAATCCTCCGTTCTCAAGCCACCGTTGCAAGTCGTACGCCGCATCCGCGGTACCGCCCGCGGTTTCCTCTGTGATAATTCGGACGAGGGTTGCGTTGGGGTCCATTAGTGTCTTTTCTGTGGGATATTGGGGTTACGACTTCGGCGGTCAATCAATCAACTCCCAACTGGTGGGTTCAATGTCTTTCACGCCACAGCGTGGGCACTCCCCGTTGCACGGACAGCTGTACTCGTCATTCCAAGTTTCTCCGCAATCGCAGACGTATTTAATAATGTATGCGTTCATGATGGTTCCTTTCGGTTACTGACGAAATACGCATGGCTCAGCAGGTACATCCTACCGAACAACAGCTGTCCCCGCCGGCGGGCGATGCGGCGCTCGCGGTGGCGGGCCTTCCATTTTTTACGTGCTTCATTCATGAAAACCGTTCTCCGCTGCATAGACTTCGTACCCTAGCTCGAGCACCGCGTCGCAATCTTTCCGCCCGTCCGCACTGCGGCGCGCGAACATATCGCGTTGTGACCAGCTGAGTGCGCGGTCGTGCGGGCTGACGCACGATTTGCATTTGCCGTCGTGGGCTTGTGCATGTCGGCGGGTTGTCCGCGACCGGCATACCACGCAGCGGACGAGAAACTTCGCAAAATCGGTCATACTTCCTCCCTTGCTCCGCGGACTAGGTCGTCTACAAGATCGGAGAATCGATTCAGGTGCGCTGCGATTGCCACGCGGGTTATTTCCGCCGCGCGGTGGGCGACTAGTCGGTCTACTTCCGCGGCGGTATACGTCGGCTGGTTGGTGGTCGTTGTGGTAAGTAGTGGATACTGTGGTGGTTGGTGGTAAATGCTCACGACAGAATCTCCTTTTTCAAGTATCGGATTGTTTCTTAAAAAACTCACGCATCTTTCGCATTACGCTGTTTCCTCCGTGCCCCTGGATGTAGATTGACCGCGCTTTGCGCTGTCCACCTCTACACAGACCACAATCCTTGCACTGTACTCTATCCGATGGGCAAAGGATGTCAAGGTTTTTGATCGCCGCGTCAGCCATACCCAAGCGGAACGTGCGCCATCCGGCCGCTTGCGCTGCTCGCGCAGCGGCGGGTGATTCACAGCTGGCCATCAGGAGGTTTGCGAACCGAGCGAAACGCGGGTCCGCCCACTGATGTGTGTACCCAGTGTGGCCCGCGCAGATTATCCACAGTTGTTCCCAGACATCGTATGGCGCGGCCGTCGGGTCCCCATACGCTCCGAACCGGACAGCGTGCGGCGCGATTAGTGCGTCATGCGCAGTGGGCACGTAGTGGGGGTACTTTCCTGCTTTCCAAGTTTTGTAGACTTCGGTGGGGGCTTGTTCAACGCGGACGTAGCACAGCGTATTGAGCAAACTACATGCTCCGCAGACTGATTTTGCCTGCCCGGTTGCCCTTGCTTCGAGCGGAGGTATGTCTGATCGGAGTATCCATGTTTGCAGCATAGGTCCGGTTTTGGAGTTGCGAGTGGTATGCCGCAATCCTGTGAGAATCACGACGATGGGCGCGACGTCGATGCGGCTTGGACCTTCCCACATCACTAATCCCAACGGTCGGTGGTGTTTTTCTCTTTTCATTTGTGACTACTCCAGTTTGCAATTGGGCAGGGAAAACCATGCCCGCCCCCCCGCAGGGGACGGGATGTGGGTTGCCCGTCCTACACAGACTGGTCGAACATTCGCTCGAAAGCTTTGCTTTCATCAGTCTCCGCGACAAAAGTGTCCGGAGTGTACTCGATTAGGACGATCACAACAGGGCTTTCGTCCTCGTCTGTCGGGCCGACATATATGTCATCGTTTGCGGCAGCATATTCCATGGCCCACTCGGATAGTGCGTCGCTGTCATAATCCACCCGTCCCTGATCGGTTAGGGCAGTGAGCAACGCTAATCGCACGTCAGCAGCCGACACAGACTCGGGTAAGCTATCACAATCGCCACCGCTTTGGAAGTCATCCACAAGCTGGTCGATGATATTGCGCAGCGTTGTGTGCGGTCCGTAGAACGCGAAGAGGCACCCCGCGTTATCGTCCCACCGACGCCCGTTTCCGCCCCAGTAGTCGATCATGCCGGAATATTCAAACGTTGCTGTCAACATACAGATTCTCCTCAAGGTATTGTGTCACAAGATCGATCATCTCACGCAAAACCTCGTCAGCGTATTGTGTCTTCGTTGACATCATAGCCACCCTTCCCCTACTCTAGCGTAGTCCATGCCCCATCGGATTGCAAGAAACTCCGCGACAATCTGGTCGCGGGTGGTCGCGATTGCCCGTCCGTCTTGAGGGTCAAAAACTTCCCACTCGATTAGGTTCATCGGTATGTCCTTGTGTCGGAGGATAAGGAAAGTCACGTCCGCTCTCCGCAGAGAGCGGTGTGTGGGTTGCCCTAACCGAGTTGCACGTCCCGCGTGGGGACGACAGAATGGTTTGCTGGCCGACCACAAGTAAGCCCATAAGTGTTCAGGATTCGGCAGACTTTGAGCGCCGCAATGATCGTTGGCCGTGTCGCAATCGCGACAAGGATTCCGTCGCGGTTATTGATAATCATGAATGCTTCGTGCTCGCGACACCACTTGGGGGTTCGAGGTTTTTGGACAGTAAACATTGTTGCGTCTTTCGTGGTAAAGAGGTTTGTGGTAGCAACTCGTGGCTACCAGAAGTATAACTTGAGATTTTCGGAGAGCAAGTGTCACGATTCATTTTTTCCTTTTTCGCGTGCGCATGCGCGGAGCACGGAGCATGGAGCACGGAGCATGGAGCACGGAGCGCGGAGCATGGAGCATGGAGCACGGAGCGCGGAGCATGGAGCATGGAGCACGGAGCACGGAGCGCGGAGCATGGAGCATGGAGCGCGGAGCATGGAGCATGGAGCACGGAGCACGGAGCGCGGAGCATGGAGCATGG
>Ga0209641_10000056_pt1:17500-75851 | contig 75851 bp, 58 predicted proteins | sample RifCSP16_1_FD_184022 | JGI IMG/M metagenome (GOLD analysis project Ga0209641, IMG submission 184022) | Soil microbial communities from Rifle, Colorado - Rifle CSP2_sed 16_1 (SPAdes) (version 2) | ecosystem: Environmental > Terrestrial > Deep subsurface > Rock core/Sediment | place... | reverse complement strand
TCTCCGTGGGCCCCGGGGATTTCGCGGAGAACATCACCGTGGAGGGGATCGAGCTCGTCCGCCTGCGGGTAGGGGATCGCCTGCGTACGGGAGAGGCGCTGCTCGAGATCACGCAGCTCGGGAAAGAGTGCCACAACCGGTGCGCCATCTACTACCAGGCGGGCGACTGCGTCATGCCGAAGGAAGGGATCTTCGCCAGGGTGATCCGCGGGGGGACGCTGCGGGCGGGCGACCTCGTGGAGAAGGTGTGATCCGCGCCGCCGTCGTCACCCTGTCCGACCGGTCGTTCCGGCGGGAGCGCCCGGACGCCTCCGGCCCCGCGGTGGCGGAGATGCTCCGGTCGCTCCCCGCGGAGATCGTCCAGCAGGTGGTGATCCCCGACGAAATCCCCCGGATCCGCCGGGCCCTGCTCTTCCTCTCCGACAACCTCGGCCTTGACCTCGTCGTCACGACGGGGGGGACCGGCGTCGACCCGCGCGACGTGACGCCGGAAGCCACCCGGGAGATCCTCGACCGGGAGGTGCCGGGGATGGCCGAGGCGATGCGGGCGGAAAGCCGGAAACGCGTTCCGACGGCGATGCTCTCCCGTGCGCTGGTCGGCATCCGGGGGAAGACGCTGATCGTGAACCTGCCGGGGAGCCCCGGCGGCGCGAGGGAGAACCTGGCCGTCCTCCTGCCCGCGATTCCTCACGCGATCGGCAAGATCCGCGGAACCGGAGAAGATTGCGCCGCCGAAGTCGCGCGATTGCGCGAGGGCGGATCGAGGGACGATGCATAGGCCCCCGGGTTCCCGTCAAGGCGCTTAACGGTCCCCGGGCAACCCTTCGTTCATCGAACCGGTGCGGTACCCCTTGAGGTCCACCGACACGTAGAGGAATCCGTTCTCCCGGAACCGTGCGTGGATCGCCTCGGAGATCTCCGGCTCGAAGAGGCGAGGGATCTCGTCCGGGCCCACTTCGATGCGCGCCACCGCGTCGTGGACGCGAACCCGGAACTGGCGGAACCCGAACCCCCGCATCACCTCTTCGCACGCTTCCACGCGGCCAAGCGACTCCTCGTCGATCCGCGTCCCGTACGGGAAGCGCGAGGAGAGGCAGGCGAACGAGCCGCGGTCCGCCGTGGGGAGACCGTCGCGGCGGCTCAGCCGCCGGATCGCCGGCTTGGTCAAGCCGTGCTCGAGCAGCGGGCTGCGGACGGAGAGTTCCTCCGCCGCCCGGCGGCCGGGCCGTATGTCGTGCACGTCGTCGGCGTTGGATCCGTCGCACACGGCCGCGTATCCCTCGTCCCGGGCGATCCCGGCAAGGATGCCGAACAGCTCCTTCTTGCAGTGGTAGCACCGGTCCGGCGGGTTCCCGGAGAAGCCGGGGATCTCCAGTTCGTTCGACTCGACGAGCCGGTGCGCGACGCCCCACGAACGGGCGAGCCGTGACGCTTCCTCCCGCTCGGAGCGGGGGTACGTCGGGGAGACGGCGGTGACGGCGAGTACGCGGTCTCCGATCGCCTGCTTCGCCGCGTGAAGAAGGAACGCGCTGTCCACCCCCCCGCTGAAGGCGACCACGACGGACCCCATGGAACGGAGCGAGGCAAGCAACTCCGCGTAACGACGCAGGTCGTCCGTCGTCGGAGCGCCGCCGCCGTTGTCAGCAGAGGAGTCCACAACCGACCTCCTTGAAGTCGGGGTTTTCCGGGACGGTCACCCCGCGCTCCCCGGCGGGAGAGATCTCCCGGACCTCGAAAGGGCCGGTCGAGCCGGCCTTGCTGTACCGGGTGAGAATCCGGGAGAGCAGGTCGAGGCGATCTTCCGCGCTCCCCCCCAGGAGCGCCACGGACGGGCCCGGATGACTATGCGATACGTAGACGGTGTCCTTTCCCTGGCAGAGGGCCTCGAGCCGGCGGTTCTCCCCCTCGCTTTTGGCGACGATCGCCTTGATCCCGCGCACCCGGAAGTGACGTCCGACCGTGAGAAGGCGGGCGTCGTGCATCCCGAAGGAAGGGGAGTGCCGGACGAGGTCCCGTACTTTGACGGAGAAGGTCCGGTCGGTGAGCATGCATCCCCCCGCCGGGCAAGGGTAGTCGCCGATGCCGAAATCCGCCGCGAGCCGGATCTGCTCCTTCCGGGACCGTCCCGTGATGGCGAGCAGCTTCTCACGGTCCACCCAGCCTTCCCGTTCCGGGAGCGTGGGCGGCAGATGCCGCGCGGAGAGCGGGCGCAGGACGATCCCCGCGCAGCCGCTGTGGTTCTCGATCCCGCGGAGAGCGTCGTCCCGCTGGGACATCGGGCGCTGGCCCACCACCTCCCCGGTGACGAGGAAGGACGCCCCGATCTCCTCCATGAACGCCTTCGCCTTGCGGAGAGTGAAGATCCGGCAGTCGATGCACGGATTCATCGCCGTTCCCCGGCCGTGCCGGGGGGATTTCACGATCTCGAGGTACTCCTCCCCCTTCGGGACGGTCCGGATCGGGATCCCCATCTCCACGGCGACCGCCTGGGCGGCCGAGCGGCAGCCTCCTCCGTTCCCCGATGCCTTGCGGGAGCAGGTGCAGAACGGCGAGGTGAAGTGGATCGCGTGAAGCTCGATCCCCTGGTCCCGAAGGATCCGGGCCGCCAGGGTGCTGTCGAGCCCGCCCGACAGGAGGATGACCGCCTTCCGGGAGGCGGCAACCGTCGCGCGGGGATTCATCGGGGGCAGGGCCGCTCGGGTTCGTACTCGGCGGCCGAGAGCGGTTCAACGATCCGCGGGGAGTCGCCGCACGCGGGGCACGACGGGTCGCGGACCACCGCGAGGCACGACACTTCGTTCGTGAGCGTGTCGATGGTGAGCAGTTTCCCGCCCTGCGGCGGCGCGGCGATGGAGAGCAACTTGATCGCCTCCATCGCCTGCCACGCCCCGACGACGCCCGCCGCCGCCCCGACGATGCCGGCCTCGGCGCACCCGGGGGAGTCCTTCCGCGGGGGGATCCGGGGAATGACGCACCGCAAACACGGCCCCGCGCCGGGGACGACCGTGAGCATCTGGCCGCCGAACCGCAGGACACCGGCGTGGACGAGGGGGCGGCCGGTAACCACCGCCGCATCGTTGCACAGGTACTTCGTGGAGAAGTTGTCGCTGCCGTCCACGACCGCGTCGTATCTCCGGAAAAGGTCGGCGGCGTTCCCCGCCGTGAGCGCCACCGGGTAGACGTCGACCTCGAGGTCCGGACGGAGCGCCCGCAGTCCCTCGGCGGCGGACTCCGCCTTCCATCGCCCCACGGCGTCGGCCCGGTGGATCACCTGGCGGTTCAGGTTGGTGATGTCCACCCGGTCGTCGTCGATCACACCGATCCTTCCGATCCCGGCCGCGGCGAGATAGAGGAGGGCGGGCGATCCCAGCCCCCCGGCGCCCACGACCAACACGGACGACGCGAAAAGCCGCTCCTGCCCCGCCTCCCCCAATTCCTCCACGAGCAGATTCCGGCTGTACCGCAGCGTGTTTTCCCCTGACCAAATCATCAAAATATTATACCGTATAACCAGGCCAGGCCCCGAAAAGGCCGAAGTGTCGCCCTCCGTCGGATGGTTTGATCACGGTGCGTAGGGCGAGCACCGAAGCACGAAAGTTTTAAAGGAGGGCGCATTGCCGATCGATGTGGGGCCGATCCGGGCGGCCGAGTTTCCGGTCACGGAGAATTTCCTGTACTTCAACCACGCCGGGGTATCGCCGATACCGGCGCGCGCCGCCGAGGCAGGGATCGGGATGTTCCGGCGTTTCCGGGACGAGGGGGCGTTCCAGCTACGGAAGTGGGAGGAGTTGGCGAACGAGACGCGGGACCGGTTCGCGCGGATCGTCGGCGCATCCCCGGACGAAATTGCCTTCGTGAAGAACACTTCCGAGGGACTCTCCTACGTCGCGGCGGGTTTCCCGTGGAAGGAAGGGGACAACCTGGTCACGGCGAACGTCGAGTACCCCTCCAACGTGTACCCCTGGTTGCGCCTCCGGACGCGCAACGTGGAGGTTCGGATGGTCCCCGCGAGGGAGGGCAGGGTGCGCAAGGAGGACCTGTTCGCCGCATGCGACGGGAAGACCCGCCTCATCACCCTCTCATCCGTGGAGTTCCTGAACGGCTATCGGAACGACCTGCCGGGGATCGGGGAGTATTGCCAGAAGCACGGGATCTTCTTCTGCGTTGACGGGATCCAGTCCGTGGGCGTCCTCCCGATGGACGTGAAATCCTTCGGCATCGACGCCCTTTCCGCGGACGGTCACAAGTGGCTCCTGTCGCCGGAGGGGATCGGCGCGCTCTATATCTCCCGGGACGTGATGGAGATGATCGAGCCGGTGATCCTCGGGTGGCACTCCGTGAAGAACCGTTTCGACTTCGAGAATTACGATTTCCGCCTTTCCCCCGATGCCCGGCGTTATGAGCCGGGAAGCCTGAACACGGTGGGTCTCTCGGCGTTCAACGCCTCGCTCGAGCTCCTCCTGTCGCTGGGGATGGACCGGATCTGGGAGCGCGTGCGCCGGCTGACGGAGCGGATTTTCGAAAAAGCGCGGGAGGAGGGATGCATCGTGGTTTCCCCCGGCCATCCCGAGGAGCGGTCGGGAATCGTCACGTTCCGCGTTCCGGAGGCCGACAACGCCGCCCTTTGGAGGGCGCTCCTGAACCGGAAGGCGGTCTGCTCCCACCGGGCGGGCGGGATCCGCGTCTCTCCGCACTTCTACAACACTACCGAAGAGATCGACCGCTTCTTCGCCATCCTGCGCGAGGAACGCTCCCGCGTGTAGTCGGGACCATCCACGCCATGGCGAATACGGGATTTCAGGGTTTCGGGAATATGCGGGCTTTCTGAGCGAGCCTTTCGCGGTTCAGGATCTCGATCGTCCCGCCGCTGATCCGGACGAGGCCCTGTTCACGCAAGGCCTTGAGCTGCTTGTTGATGCTTTCCCGCGTCGCGCCGATCAAGGAAGCCAGATCTTTCTGCGTGATCCTCACTCCGATCCGGACCTGCCCCCCCTCCCGGATGCCGAAGGCGTCTCCGAGGTCGAGGATTTTCTTCGCCAGGCGGGAGGTGATGTCGAGGAAGTGCCTATCCGCCAGGAGCATGTCCGTGTCGCGGATTCTGCGAGCAAGGACCACCAGGATTTTCTCGACCACATCGAAGCGGTGGCGCATGAGGGCCAGGAGATCCTCCCGATGCAGACAGAGGGTTTCCGTCTCCTCCAGGGCCTGAACCGTGGCGGAGCGTGGTTTGCCGTCGAAGAGGGAGAGCTCGCCCAGAAGGTCTCCCGCGCCGAGGATGGCCAGGATCAGTTCCTCCCCGGAATAGGACGGGATCGTGACTTTCACCCGGCCGCGTTCGATGAGGTGGAGGGAGCCACCCTCGTCGCCCATGTGAAAGAGCGCCTGGCCGCCGGGGTACCGCCGCCGGACGAGGCATTTTTCGAGCGATTCGAATTCGGAAGGCTCGAACTCGACGAACAGCGGAAACTTGTGCCGCAATTTTGCCGGAGACATGGCCCTCGGGTCCCGGGACGGAAGGATGCAACCGCGTAAGAAGCGTACCATCGCCTTCCGGGCCGGTCAATTTCACGGGAGGATATTTCACACTCCCGTTGTGAAGCATTTCATACCGGGTTCCCGGGCGAACGTCGTACGTTGGCCTGGAAGAAAACCGGAGTAGAAAGGGGGAGGGGATGAGAAAGGTAGCCGTGGTCGCATTGGCGGTGATGGCGAGCGTTGTCCTTGGCGCAAATGGGATGGCGGAGAGCGGGGTAAAAGAAGAGTGCGTCACCTTGTGCAAGGACGCTGCGAAATTCATGAACGAGAAGGGATTCTATCCGACAGTCTTCGAGATCAACAAAAAGGAAGGGAAATTTGTATCGAAGAATACGTACGTATTCCTCGTGGACCTGGAAGGGCTTCTGCTCGCGCACCCGTTCAACCAGCAATACATCGGCATGGACATGACGGGCAACAAGGACTCGAACGGCAGGTTGTTCGTTCAGGATTACATTGCGGTTGCCAAATCGAAGGGCGAGGGATGGACCGAATACATGTACCCGACTCCAGAGGAGTTGAAGAAGCCCACCCCGTTCAAGGAAAAGGTAAAATCGAAAAAAATCAGCTTCGTCTATCGGGTCCCCGGCAAGGACCTCATGCTGATCGCCGGCTATTTCGAGTAGGGAAGGGGGAATGGTGCGGGGAATTCTCGCGTGCCCAGAGGAGGAACGTCGTATGCGTTATCGTAATCTTGCTGCCGGCATAGCTACACTGATCGCTGTTTTCGTTCTATTCCAATTACCTGCATATGCATGGGATCGCTCTACCGCGACCACGTTCGCGACCCTTCCTCCAGGAAGTGCTCATCCCGAGGGGATGACGAACGATTCCAAGGGGAACTTCTACGTCGTCACCTGGGACTACGACCACCCGGGCCAAATAGGGCACTTGATCGTCTTCTCGCCGGAAGGGAAGTTTATTCGCCGGGTTGAGATTGCGGGGTCCTCGAATCGGTTGTGCGAAATCCGCTTTCACCCTGAAACGGGAAATTTGTTTGTCAACGATTTTGGCGGCAAGCAGGTGCTGAAGGTCGACCCCTTGACCGGTGCGTCGTCGGCGTTTATCAGCATCCCCGGTGAAAAGCTTGGACCAAAAGTTCCTCGGGCAGCATGGTCGGCTCCCAACGGCATGACCTTCGACAAGAAAGGAAACATCTACATCGCGGATTCGTTCCAGGGAACCGTATGGAAAACAGGACCGACCGGCGGCGCGGCGACGCCCTGGGTGAAGAGTGATCTGCTGATATCCCACGGATATCCACTTCTTGGCGCGAATGGGCTTGCGTTCGATCGTAGCGAGACCTTCCTGTTCGTGGGAAATACAGGAGATGACACGATTGTCAGGGTGCCCGTTGTGAACGGTGAAGCGGGCAAATCCGAGATTTTCATCCACGGCGTGAATGGACCCGACGGCATGTTCGTCGACGAGGGAGACCGACTGTGGGTGGTGGCCAATCAGTCCGACGAGATCGTGGTCTTCGACAAGACCGGGAAAGTGCTTGCGAAGTTGGGAGATTTCAACGGATTGGATGAAAGCGGCGCACCGCGCGGCCTCCTCTTCCCGGCGGGGATGGAAAAAATCGGCGACTCTCTATATGTCCTGAACCTGGCCGTGGACGGCCGCTGGTTTAAAGGTTTCGCCCAAACCGTGATCAGCCAATGGGCTGGGCAGGTGAAGGTCTACAACATCATGCGGATTCCGATTCCACCATCTCTCAAGTAAAAGGAGATCCGTGGGGATTCGAGTCCCCCCTTCGGCACCATATCAATTCCAAAGGGAATTTGGCTTCGCGCCAGGTTCCCTTTTTTCGTGTTTTCGGCCCGTGGGTCCAATTTGGGTTCCTCGTGGAAAAGCCCGTGGGATCGGCCTCCGGTGTCAGCCCGCATTTGACAAGCTCCGATTCAAAGAATAGATTCATTATCCAACGTCGATTTTTCCCCTGAGACGATCGCACCAGCATCCCGGCAGTTGGGGAGGCGCGATGCGGGCTCTGGATCCGGTTTCGAGGAGCGGAATCCTTTCCCCTGCGACGTGCGGTTGTGTGTTTCCCTCTTCCTCGACCCCGAAGTTCAATGCCAATGTGACCTGTTGTCGGTTTATCAAAGAGAAAATGGGGACTCGAAGGTAAATCTCTTTGTCCGCCGATAAACAGAAGCGGAAGCTCGCCGCCGTCCTGAGCGCCGACGCCGCGGGGTACAGCCGCCTCATGGAGCACGATGAGGAGGGGAGCCTCGACACGCTGAAGGCCCATTTCCAGGTGATGGGTTCTCTGGTCGCGAAGCACCGGGGCCGCGTCGTGGCGATTCACGGAGACAACCTTCTTGCGGAGTTCGGAAGCGTCGTGGATGCCGTGCGGTGTGCCATCGAGATCCAGAACGACCTGAAGACAAGGAACGAGAAACTGCCGGAAGCGTCCCGGATGCTCTTCCGGATCGGGATCAACCTCGGGGACGTCATCGAGGAAGATGGGAATATCTATGGCGACGGCGTCAACGTTGCGTCCCGCCTGGAGAGTCTGGCGGATGCCGGAGGGATCTGCATCTCCCGGAGCGTCCACGACCACGTAAAGAACAAGCTGGACGTCGGGTACCAGTCCCTCGGGTCGCACAGCGTCAAGAACATCGCCGAACCTGTTCGGGTGTATCGCATCCTTCCGGAGCCGGACGCGTTCGGGAAAACGGTCGGCAAGATCTGGTACCGGCTCAAGCAGTGGCAGAAGGTGGCGTTGACGATCACGGTCGTGCTTCTGCAGGTGGGCGGGGGAATCGCGGTCAAGAGATACATGGACCCCGCCTCTTCCTTTTCCGGGATCTTCTCCTTCCTGGGGCAGGAATCGTTGCCGCTGCCGGACAAGCCATCCATCGCCGTGTTTCCTTTCGAGAACATGACCGGCGACCCCAAGCAGGAGTATTTCACCGACGGATTCACCGAACAGATCATCACGTCCCTGTCGAAGATCTCCTCCCTGTTCGTCATCTCCCGGAACTCGTCGTTCACCTATAAGGGGAAGCCGGTGAAGATGAAGAAGGTGAGCAAGGGACTCGGTGTCCGGTACGTGCTGGAGGGGAGCATCCAGAAATCCGGCGACCGGGTGCGGATCAACGCCCAGCTGATCGATGCGATTTCCGATAAACACCTGTGGGCCGAGAACTACGACCGTAGCCTGAAGGATATCTTCGCGCTGCAGGATGAAATCATCCTGAAGATCCTGACGGCGTTGCAGGTGAACCTGACCTCCGGCGAGCAGACCCGGGTATGGGCGAAAGGCACGAAGAACCTGGAAGCCTACCTGAGGCTCATGCAGGCGCGGGAGAGCATCCTCAAGGGGGATGAGGCGGGCACCGCCCGGGCCCGGCAGTTGATCGAGGAAACGATCGCCCTGGACCCGCGGTATGCGCAAGCCTACATGTACATGGGCGCGACCCACATACAGGATTTTTTGGCCGGGTCGGGCAAATCCCCGAAGGAATCCCTGGCGCAGGGGATCGAATGGGAGCAAAAGGCCTTGGCCATGGACGACTCGCTGGCGGAAGCCCACGCCCGGCTGGGGCACCTCTATACGTTCGTCAACCGGCACGAAGAAGCCATTGCCGAAGCGGAGAAAGCCATGGCGATGGACCCCAATTCCGCGGCGGTGCATTTCATGGCGGGCCTCGTCCTCCGGTTCTCCGGAAAGCCGGCGGAATCGATCCCGGCGTGCAAGAAGTCGATCCGCCTCGAGCCCTTCGCCCCCGGCATTTACTACGGGAACCTGGGGATGGCCTATTTCACGAACGGCACCGATTGCGAGGAAGCGATCAAGGCGGTCGAGAAGGGACTGGAACGCACGCCCGACGGGATGATCGTGCACTTCATGGCGACCACCGTCTATAGCTGGTGCGGCAAGGAGAAGGAGGCGCGGAAGACGGCGAAGGAACTCCTCCGGATCAGCCCGAAATTTTCGGCGGAGTCCTTCGCCAAAAGACTCCCTCAAATACACCAGAAGGACAAGGACCGGATTACCGACGCTCTCCGCAAGGCGGGGTTGTAATTTCAGCGGGGAGGAGTGTCCCCCACTGCTGCGGCACGCTCGACGGCGATCAGCGCCGCTCCAAGCGCGCCGGTGAGCTGCGGTTCGTCCGGCACGAGGAAGCGGATCCGGAACCGGTCCTCGAGCGCCTTGCGCGCCGCCGGGTTCTTCGCCACGCCGCCGGTCAGCACCGCGGGGGGAGCCATCCCGAGCCGGTCCGCGAGGGCGGCGATCCGCTCCGAGATCGCCAGGTGCACCCCCCAGGCGATCTCCTCCGGGGCGGCCCCCGAGGCGATCAGGGACACCACCTCCGACTCCGCGAAGACCGTGCAGGTGGAGCTCACGGGGAGCGACCGTGTGGCGAGGAGGGAGCGCTCTCCCATCCGCTCCAGGTCCATCTCCAGCGTCCTGGCCATGACCTCGAGGAACCTCCCGGTCCCCGCGGCGCACTTGTCGTTCATGGCGAAGTCGGAGACTTTCCCGTCCGTCCCCAGCCGGATCACCTTGCTGTCCTGTCCGCCGATGTCGAGGACGGTGAGCGCTCCGGGGAAGAGACGCCGCGCCCCCCGGGCGTGACACGTGATCTCCGTGACGCGAAGGTCGGCCCCCTCCGCCGATTCCCTCCCGTACCCCGTGGCCACGGTGAAGACGACCTCCTCCATGCTCGCGCCTCCCGCCGACAGCGCCGCGTCGAAGGCCTCCCGCGCCGCCCTTCGCATGGAGGCCCCGGTGGCGAGGATGGCGGTCCCGACGACCGCGAGGTTCCCGTCGAGGAGGACCACGTCGGTGGAGAGGGAACCGATGTCGATCCCCGCGTAGAGCGTCGTGCGGGCGGTCACAGGGTCTCCAGCCGGTAATCCCGCGTTCCCAGCCCCAGTTCCTCGCCGTACGAGAGCTGGATCGACCAGTCCGCGGAGGGGTGCGTCGCGCGGAACGGGTCGAATCCCGTAGCCCGGATCACGAGGTCGACGCACGCCTGGTCGATCGCCACGGGATCGTCGGAGGCGAGGATCCCCACGTCGGGCGCCACCGGGCGATCGTTGTGGCCGTAACAGTCGCAGTACGGGGACACCTGGGTGACGAACGAGAGGAACAGGGAAGACGACCGCTTTCCAGATATGGCTCCAAGCGCGTGCTCGACCATCTTCCGCTGGACCTCCGTGGACGCCTCGTTCCAGTTCACCGTCACCGCCCCCTCGGGACAGACGACGATGCAGTCCGCGCATCCGATGCACGCATCCGGCGAGATGGCCGCCTTCGACTCCGCGACCGCGATCGCCCCGGAGGGGCAGTGGGCCACGCAGGTCCCGCACCCCGTGCACCTCGAGGGATCCACCGCGGGCGACACCGAGGAGTGCTGGGCGAGTTTCCCGGAGCGGGAAGCGCAACCCATCCCGATGTTTTTCAGCGCCCCGCCGAAACCGCTGAGTTCATGCCCCTTGAAGTGGGTCACCGCGACCATCGCATCCGCGTGGGCGATCTCCGCCCCGATCGACACCTCCCGGAAGATCTTCCCGTCGATCGGGACACGGCGTGCGCTTTCCCCTCGGAGCCCGTCCGCGATGACGACGGGCGCGCCCGCCACGGCCCACGCGAATCCGTTCGTGATCGCGGTGTTCAGGTGGTCGACCGCGTTGCTGCGGCTGCCGACGTATAATGTGTTCGAGTCCGTCAGGAACGGCCTCCCGCCGGCGGCGGCGATCTCCTCGACGACTTTCCGTATGAAGATCGGACGGAGGAAGGCGGCGTTCCCCTTCTCCCCGAAATGGAGCTTTACGGCGGTCAGGGCGCCGCGTCGGGTCCGTTCCCGGATCCCGGCCGCTCGCAGGAGCGCCCCCGTCTTGTCGATCAGGCTGTTTCCCGGGCGCGCGGAAAGATCCGTGAACCAGACGGGCGACCGCATCCTCTGCCTCTCGTTGACGGAATGACGGAAAAACCCTATAATACACCCAAAAAGGGTTCCTGATTGCGTGAGGGCTCCTCTGGAGGTCCGCGTGGATTTCAAGGCTGGGGATATGGCAGTGTACCCTGCCCATGGGGTGGGGATCGTCGAGAAAATCGAGACAAAATGCTTCAAGGACGGCAAGAAGGAGTCGTTTTACGTCCTGCGGATCCTCGACACCGGGATCACCATCATGATCCCGATGGGCAATGCCGAACAGGTGGGACTTCGGGCGATCATGGACGCCTCGGCGGTCCGCTCCGTCTACAAGATCCTGAAGGAACGGGAGGTGGACCTCGAGCCGAAGCCGTGGAACCGGCGGTACCGCCAGTACATGGAAAAGCTGAAGTCCGGGTCTCCGTACGACATCGCCGAGGTGCTGCGCAACCTCCTGCTCCTGAAGTCTGGGAAGGCGCTCTCCTTCGGCGAGCGGAAGATGCTGGACGCGGCGCGGTCCCTTCTCGTCAAGGAGATCTCCATCGCGAAATCCGTCACCGAGGCCGTCGTCGAGGCGGATCTTCGCCGGTTCCTGAACCTGTAGCTTAGTGCTGCGTTTCATAAATACGGTTGCATTCGAGGGCCGCTGCATCCGCCCCGGCTTCGTTGCGCTCCCTCACCGTACTTGTAAAGTACGCCTCGGTCGCGACGCCTTGCCGGATGCGGCGCATCGGCCCTCTCGGTGCGACACCGTATTTATGAAACGCAACACTTAGCGGGCGTTCTCCGCGGTTTCCCACTAGCCGTCGCGAACCCGATTCCCCGGGATCGGTCGGTTTCCGATCCGTTGCGGAGGTGCGTTGGTCGGTACGGTGGTCATCGTCGTTGCGGGTGGCACGGGGCGCCGCATGGGCGCCGCGGTGCCGAAGCAGTTCCTCTCCGTCGGCGGCCGGCCTCTCCTGGACCGGACGCTTTCCTCGGTTTCCGCCGCCTCCCGTGTCGACGCGATCGTCCTCGCCCTCCCTTCCGACGCCGCTCCCGAAGCGATCGAGGCGTACCGGGGATACCCGAAGGTGATCGCGGTGGTCAAGGGAGGGGCGCAGCGGCAGGACTCCGTCCGCAACGCTCTCGCCGCCGTCCCCCCGGAAGCATCGGTCATCCTCGTCCACGACGCGGTCCGCCCCTTCGCCACTCCCGGCCTCTTCGACCGGTGCGCGGAACAGGCGCTTCTGCACGGAGCGGCGGTCCCGGTGGTCCCGGTGCGCGACACGGTGAAGACGTGGGACAAGGCGGCCGGCACCCTCGTCACGCGCGACCGGTCGGAGTTCCTCCGTGCGCAGACCCCCCAGGGGTTCCGGGCGGGAATCCTCCGGGAGGCGTACGCCCTGGCCGCGCGGGAGGGGCGCACGGGGACCGACGACGCCTCCCTCGTGGAGGGGGCGGGGCACCCGGTCGTCGCCCTTTCCGGGGAAGAGGCGAATCTGAAGATCACGCTTCCCGAGGATCTGAGGATGGCCGCCGGGTTGTTGACGGAGGATCCCGATTTCCGGATCGGACTCGGCGGGGATGCGCACCGCCTTGTTCCGGAACGGGAACTGTGGCTGGGGGGGGTGCGGGTCGACCACCCGATGGGGCTCCTCGGTCACTCCGACGGGGACGTTCTCCTGCATGCCGTGGCCGACGCGATCTACGGGGCGATGGGGGACCGGGACATCGGGTTCCATTTTCCGCCCGGGCGGGATGAGACCCTCGGGATCTCCAGCCGCTCGATCCTTGCGCACGCCCGGGGGCGGATGACCGCGGAGGGGTTCGGTCTCCTCGGGCTGGACGCCGTGGTGGTCTGCGAGGCGCCCCGGATCGCCCCGCTGGCGGATGCGCTACGCGCTTCCATCGCGGGGATCCTCGAAGTCCCGGAGGACCGCGTGAGCGTCAAGGGAAAGACCACGGAAGGGATGGGGTTCGAGGGACGGGGCGAGGGGATCTCCGCCTGGGCGGTGGCGCTGCTCCGGGGGACCCGGCAACCGGACATCGGAGGTGCGCGGCGATGACGCTATCGGTGTTCAACACGATGGGGAACCGGAAGGAGCCGTTCGTGCCGCTCGTCCCGGGCAAGATCCGGATGTACGTGTGCGGCGTCACGGTGTACGACCTGTGCCACATCGGGCACGCCCGCGCCAACGTGGCGTTCGACATCATCGTCCGTTACCTGCGGTACGCCGGGTACGAAGTCACCTACATCCGGAACTTCACCGACATCGACGACAAGATCATCCGGAAGGCGAACCAGGAGGGGATCCCGTTCGCCGAGGTCACGAAGAAATACATCGACGCCTTCTACGAGGATTTCGACCGGCTGGGGCTGCTGCGTCCGGACGCGGAGCCGAAGGCCACGGACCACATCCCGGAGATCGTCGCCCTGACGGAGCGGCTGGTTCGGGCCGGGAAGGCGTACCCGGCGGGCGGAGACGTCTACTACTCCGTGAAGGGTTTTCCCGGGTACGGGAAGCTGTCGGGGAAGAACGTCGAGGACCTCCTCGCGGGAGCGCGCGTCGACGTGGACGAACGCAAGAACGACCCGCTGGACTTCGCCCTGTGGAAGGCCTCGAAGCCGGGGGAGCCGGCGTGGGAAAGCCCCTGGGGCCCGGGGCGCCCCGGGTGGCACATCGAGTGCTCCGCCATGTCGATGAAGCACCTGGGCGAGACGTTCGACATCCACGGCGGCGGAAAGGACCTCGTTTTCCCGCACCATGAGAACGAGATCGCGCAGTCCGAGGCGGCGACGGGGAAGCCGTTTGCCCGCTACTGGCTCCACAACGGGTTCGTCAATATCAATAACGAGAAGATGAGCAAGTCCCTGGGGAACTTCTTCACCTTGCGGGAGGTGCTCGGGAAGGTCAAACCCGAGGTGCTCCGGTTCTTCCTCGCGTCGAGCCACTACCGGAGCCCGATCGACTACACCGACCGCAGCCTCGCCGAGGCGAAGGCGGGACTCGACCGCCTCTACCGGGTGAAGGAGAAGGTGGAGGCGTGCCGCGAGGCCGGCGCCGTCCCGTCGAAGCTCCCGCCCGGGGAGGATGTTGCGCCGCTCCGCGCGGCCGCGGAGCGTTTCGCGGCGTCGATGGACGACGATTTCAACACGGCGGCCGCGCTGGGGCACCTCTTCGAGGCGATCCGCGTCCTGAACCGGCTCGCTCCCGAGGATCCGGCGGCGCAGCGGGAGGAGGCGGGAATCTTCCTCGCGGGGTACGACCTGCTCGACCCGCCGTTGGGCGTCCTCGGCCTGCTCCGGATGTCCGCGCGGGATTATTTCCGGCAGGGTGCGATTCTGCAACCCGCAGGGGGTTCGTTGACAGTCGGTGCGGGGACCCCGTTGGTCACCGTGCGGCCGGGGGCGGCGGAGATCCTCGGCCGGATCGAGGCGCGGCGGGCCGCAAGGGCATCGAAGGATTACTCCGAGGCCGACCGGATACGGAAGGAGCTCGAGGCGGCGGGGGTCCTCCTCGAGGACGGGAAGGGCGGCACGACCTGGAAGTACAAGGAATGAGCGGACGGCGGGCGGATGATCATGCGCAACAAGGGCGCAGCGGGGGGTTCCACGCAGTCCCCCCTGGTATTGCTTCAGCGGGGGTACCCCGTGGGGCGGCGTATGGAGCGAGGCTATGCTTGCGTCGAGCGGAATCGCAGTGAGCGGACGCAGGTCGCGAACGTAGCGGAGTGGAAGCCCCCCGCGAGCCCTGTTGCGCCAGGATGAGCTACTAAATTGGGTACCAGGTTCCAGCTTGCGGCCCCGTTCGATCCGTCGGGAGATCAGCCGGGGGCGATACGGGAACTGGCCGAGGGCCTCTCCCGGGGGATCTCGCGGCAGGTCCTGCTCGGCGTCACCGGGTCGGGGAAGACGTACACGATGGCTTCCGTCATCGCCGCCGTCGACCGGCCCGCGCTGGTCATCGCCCCGAACAAGACGCTCGCCGCGCAGTTGTACTCCGAATTCAAATCCCTCTTTCCCGGGAACGCCGTCGAGTACTTCGTCTCCTACTACGATTACTACCAGCCCGAGGCGTACGTCCCGCACACGGATACCTACATCGAGAAAGACTCCTCGATCAACGAGCAGATCGACAAGATGCGGCATAGCGCCACGAGGTCGGTGATGACCCGCGGCGACGTGATCGTGATCGCCTCCGTTTCGTGCATCTACGGCCTCGGGTCCCCGGAGTATTACGGGAGGATGACCGTCCGCGTCTCGGAAGGCGCGGAGTTTCCCAGGAACACGCTTCTGCGGCGTTTGATCGATCTGCAGTACGAACGGAACGACGTGGATTTCCATCGCGGGACGTTCCGCGTCCGCGGCGACGCGGTGGAGCTGTTCCCCTCGTACGAGGAGGAGAGGGTCCTGCGGATCGAGTACGACGAGGACCGGATCGCCCGGATCCGGTACGTGGACCCCCTGCGGGGGACGCGGCTCCAGGAGGCGGCGGAGACGGTCATCTTCCCGGCCAGCCACTACGTGACGCCGGAGGATCAGCTCGAGCGGGCGGTCCGCGGGATCGGAGAGGAGCTCGAAGGGCGGCTCGCGGAGCTCTCCGCGCAGGGAAAGCCGCTCGAGGCGGAGCGGCTGAAGCAAAGGACCACCTACGACCTCGAGATGATCTCCCAGATGGGGTTCTGCTCCGGCATCGAGAACTACTCCCGCCATCTCGACGGGCGCGCCCCCGGCCAACCTCCGTACACGCTCCTCGACTACTTCCCGAAGGGGTTCGTCTCCTTCCTCGACGAGTCCCACGTGACCGTGCCGCAACTGAACGGGATGTATCACGGCGACCGGTCGCGCAAGCAGACGCTGGTCGATTTCGGGTTCCGCCTCCCTTCCGCGCTCGACAACCGGCCGCTCCGGTTCGAGGAGTTCAACGGCCGGGTGGGACAGGTGATCTTCGTCTCGGCGACTCCGGCGGAATACGAGTTGCGGGAGAGCGGCGGCGCGGTGGTGGAGCAGATCATCCGCCCCACGGGGCTCGTGGATCCGGAGGTGGAGGTCCGTCCCGCGGAATCCCAGGTCGACGACCTCCTCGGGGAGATCCGGAAGCATGCCGCGGCCGGGGGGAGGATCCTGGTCACTACGCTCACGAAGCGGATGGCCGAGGATCTGACGGAACATTTCGAGGGGCAGGGGGTCCGTGTGCGCTACCTCCACTCCGATATCGACACGGTGGAGCGGATCGAGATCCTGCGGGACCTCCGGCTCGGAACGTTCGATGTTCTCGTCGGGATCAACCTTCTCCGGGAGGGGCTCGACCTCCCCGAGGTGTCCCTCGTGGCGATCCTCGACGCCGACAAGGAAGGATTTCTTCGCTCCGCCCGGTCGCTCGTGCAGACGTTCGGCCGCGCCGCGCGCAACGTGTCCGGAAGGGTCATCCTCTACGCGGACCGGGAGACCCGGTCGATCCGGGAGGCCATGTCGGAGACCGACCGCCGGAGGGAGCGTCAACTGGCGTACAACCGGGAGAACGGGATCACCCCGGAGACGGTCCGCAAGAGGATCGCGGAACCGATCGGCCAGGCGTGCGAGTCGGACTACGTCACCGCGCCCACTTCGGTGCCGCCCTTCTCCTCGAGGGAAGAGCTCGCGAAACTCCTTCGGAAGCTTCGGAAGGAGATGGTGGCGGCGGCGAAAAAACTCGACTTCGAGCGCGCGGCGACCGTGCGCGACCGCCTTCTCGCCCTCGAGAAGGCGGACCTCTCGTCCCGCTGACCATGGGACTCCCGTCCGACTGGAAGACGTTCCCGCGCTCCCCCGGCGTCTACATCATGAGCGACGCCCGCGGGAAGGTTCTATACGTGGGGAAGGCGAAGGACCTCCGGGCGCGCGTCCGGAACTATTCGGTGCGGGGGGGCGACGGGCGGCCGGCGATCCCGAACCTTATTGAACGGGTCCGCGAGATCCGGTGCATCGTCACCGCCACCGAGAAGGAGGCGCTCCTCCTCGAGAACACCCTCATCAAGCGCCACCGTCCCCCCTTCAATATCGTGTTTCGCGACGACAAGGAGTACCTGCTCCTGCGCATCGACCGGAACGAGGAGTACCCGCGCCCCGAACTTGTCCGGCGGGCGGCGCGCGACGGGGCGACCTATTTCGGTCCGTACTCCTCGGCGCGGGGGATCCGGGAAACGGTGCGGGAATTGCTGCGTCTCTTTCCGTTGTGCACCTGCACACGGCGGAAGTTCGCCTCCCGCACGCGCCCGTGCCTCAACTACCAGATGGGGAGGTGCCTCGGGGCGTGCGCCGGCCGCGTCACGAGGGAGGAGTACCTCCCCGTGGTCGACGACGCGGTGCGGTTCCTCCGGGGGGAGTACCGGGGATTGCTCGCCCGGTGGAAGACGGAGATGGCCGCGCTCTCCGGGGGGATGCGGTTCGAGGAGGCCGCGAAGATCCGGGACCGGATCGCGGTAATCTCGAAGACCCTCGCCCGCCAGCGGGTCGTGCGCGCCGTGAGGGGGGACGTGGACGCCGTGGGGTGGCATCGGGACGGCGCCGCCGTCACTGCGGCGGTCCTCTACGTCCGGAACGGCCGTCTTTCCGACGCGCACCAGCGGCACTTCCGGTGGGAAGGATCGGAGGAGGAGGCGATGGATTCCTTCCTGCTCCAGCACTACGGAGAAGGGGCCTTTTTCCCGGGAGAGATCCTGCTGCCGTTCCCCGTCGCCGACCGCGCGGCCCTCTCCGCCGCGCTCTCCGAGCGGGCGGGTCGCACCGTCGCCGTGCACGTCCCCCTGCGGGGGGAGCGCGCGCGACTCGCGGAGCTTGCAGGGAAGAACGCCGGGGAAGGCGCCCGGATGCGGCGCGAGCGGGAGGACGCGTACGAGCGCCTGGCGGAGCGGATAGGGGTCCTCTTTTCCCTGCCGGGTCCACCGGTGCGGATCGAGGGGTACGACATCTCCAACATCTCCGGGACGGAAGCCGTGGGGTCGATGGTCGCATTCCTCGGCGGGAAGCCCGCGAAGAAGTGGTATCGGAAATTCACCGTCCGGGGGGTGGCGGGTCCGAACGACTTCGCCATGATGGAGGAAGTGGTCCGCCGCCGGTTCGGCCACGACGAGGATTTCGGGGGGATGCCGGACCTCGTGCTGATCGACGGGGGAAAAGGGCAGCTATCCTCCGCGGCGGCGGCGATGCGCGCCGCCGGCAGGGAGGACGTTCCGCTCGTTTCCCTCGCGAAGGAGCGGGTCCGCGGCGGGGAGAAGGTCTTCCGGGAGCGGGTGTTCCTGCCCGGCCGAAAAAATCCGCTCCACCTCCCTCCCGACGACCCGGTGCTGCACCTGCTGATGCGGGTCCGCGACGAGGCACACCGCTTCGCCGTCGCGTTCCACCGTTCCCGCCGCACCCGCGCCGCGTTCTCTGGCGCACGAACGCCCGCCGAGTAGCAGCCCCAAGCCTGCGTCGCCTCGGAGGGCGGGGCTCCGTTCGTGGCTCGCCGTGCGGTGAACCTGCACGGCTGTGCCCCCCGTTCTTCCTACAGCGGGGGTACCCCAGGGAGCGCATTTCGTCCGGGAGTGGGGCGCTTTACCTCACTTCGCCCCCCCCTCCTGCGGCGACTCCGCCGGACCCGTGCTGTCTTCCAGAACGCAACAATGAGCGGGCGGTACGGGTCTTGCCGTTACCGGTCGTCATGGACCACCCGTTTCGAGGCCAGGGCGCCATCTACCTCCTGCTGCTGACGTTCCTGTCCGCGTTCTATGTCGGGCTGGCCGCCGGACCCGCCGTACCGGCTCTCTCCGGCGCGCTGCTCGTCGCGTCCCTCGGACTCGCCTCCTTGCGAGGAAGGGAACTCCCCCTTGCGTGTGCCGTCGCGGCGCTGTGCGGCGCCTTGACGGCGGGGAGGGTGCCGCTGGTCGAGCCCGGGTCCGTCCTTCCGTACGTCGGCGACGAAGCGGTTCTGGAGGGGAGGGTGGGGGAGATCCGCGCCACCGATTCCGGATGGGCCGCCGTTGCAAACGATTCGGCGGTGTCCTTGCCGGGAGGCACCGGATCGCTTCGACTTGGAACCGTTCTGCTGTATATCCGGAATCCGGACCTTGCCGTTTCGTTCCCGGCACGTGTTCGCGCCGCCGGGCGTCTGCATCCCGTTCGAGGAACAGGGAATCCCGGCGAACTCCCGAGGGAGTGGACGGCGATGGTGCGGGGCGCCCAATACGCTTTCTCCGCCGACGCGGGGAAGGCCGTCTTCCTGCCGGAGGACGCCGGGGGCGCCCTCCTGCGGAACCTCTTTCCGAGGGCACGGCGGGAAACCGGGGAATGGATCAGGCGGGTCGCGGGAACCACGAACGGCTCCCTGTACCTGCTCTCGCTGGCCACGGGAGAGGTGCCGCCGTACTCCCACCCGATGGTCACGCTGCTTCGACGGACCGGACTCGCCCATCTGCTTGCCATCTCCGGGGTCAACGTGGCGATCTTCCACTTCATTGCCGTGTTCTTCCTCCGGTCGGCATTGTGGGCGGTCCGAAGGAGGCACGGCGCGCCCGACCTGAACCTCCTGTCGGCGCTCCTCGCGCTGCCGGCGTCCTGGGCGTACGTCCTCCTGGCGGGCGCTCCCCCACCGGCGGTCCGCTCGGCCGGGATGATCACCATCGCGGTCCTCTCGTGGCACCGGTTCGGCGTTCGCGCGCCAGGAATCGCCTGGACGGGGATGCTGTCGCTGACGCTCGTCGGGTCCCCGACGGAGATCTTTTCCCCGTCGTTTCTGCTGTCCTACGGCGCAACCTTCTTCCTCATCGCGAATTACGGCGCGCCGCCGGAAGCCGTTGAGGGGGGGTGGGGGACGCGCGCGTCCTGGTGGGCGAAGGAGGCGGTTCGCGCCGCGACCGTCGCTTTCCTCGGAACGCTGCCCGTCTCCGCCGCGTTTTTCCAGGCGGTCCCCACGGGCGCGATTCTCTGGAATGTCCTGTTCGGACCGATCCTCGGAACGGCAGGAGTCGCCGGGGCGGTCGTCGCGGTGGCCGGGGGGGCGTTCGGAGTCGATCCGTTCGGCCCGGCGGTCCGAATCGTCGCGGACGGGCTGACGGCCGCTCTATCGTTGCTGGATCGGCTGTCCGGTTCCGGCGCGGGGTGCTTCCCCGTTCCTCCGTCGGGGATCGCGTGGCCGGCCCTTTCCACCGCGGCGGCGGGGGCGGGGACGATCCTGCTGCTTCGCCGCGGCAGACCCCCCTGGCCGGCGACCGTCCTGTCCGCCGCGCTCTTCCTCTGCGGGATCCACGCCCCGTATGCAGCGCTCCCGGAGAGGGATTTTTCCCTTGCGGCGTTGAACGTCGGGAAAGGCGCGGCCCACCTCGCGGCGTTTCCCGGAGGCGGACACATGTTGATCGATTGCGGAAGCGCTCTCCACGGGAACGCGGGGGAGCGTGCGGTTCTTCCGTTCCTGCGAAGCCGGGGGATCCGGCGGATCGACGTCCTCGCCCTGACGCACCCCCACGAAGACCATTACGGGGGGGCGGCGGCGGTCCTTTCCGCAATGCCGGTCCGCGAGATCTGGATTCCCGACGGGATCCCACGGGAGGCGTTCGGTCCGGCAATCGCCTCGTGGAACGGAACCGTACGGGCCGTCCGGGCCGGGGTGCGGGAATGTTTCGGCGGCGCCGAGGTCGCCGTGCGGTCCCCCGGGGATCCGACGAGAGCCGGGAAGGCGAACGACCGGGGGATGGTTCTCGAACTTCGATTTGGTATCCTGTCGGTGTGGCTTCCGGGAGACGTGGAGAGGGGGACCGATGCCTGGGGACGCCCTTCATCGGAGACCGGGGAACGAAGGGTCCTGTTCCTGCCTCACCACGGATCGCGGGGGGCGGACCCGGCGGGGTGGACCTCCTTTTGCCGGCCGGATGCCGTGGTAGCGCAAAATAGCCGTTGTTTCACCGGTGGGAATCTGATACCTTCGGCTGAACATTTCCTGTTGGAAAACGGAACGTTTACGGTCCGTTCCGACGGCAGGAGTGTGTCGTTTCGTCAGAGAGACAACAACGGGGTATGGAAATGCCTTTGGCGGATGATGTGACGCTTCCCCTGGCGCGTGCTCTCTTGCGCCGGGCCGGAGTCGGACGATGACCGCTCAACGCGTCCTGATCCTGTCGTCCGATGCGAAGCGCATGGACGACACGGTTCGGGTTCCTTCCCTGAAAGGTGTCCATTTCTCCATCCTCCCCGACTGGCAAAGCGGTGCGGAAGCACTGCGGAAGGAGAATTTCTCCGTCATCGTCGCCCGGAAATTCTCGAAGTCGCAATCGACGGATGTGTATGTGGCCAACCTCCTTGCGCTGGCCCCGAAAACCTCCCTGATCCTCATCCTCGGGGAGAAGGACGGGCCGTCGGTCCTCGAAGCCCTGAAAGGCGGCGCCTCCGAGATCCTCTTCGAGGAATCGCTCGCCAACTCCCTCGTCCCGTGCCTGGAGAAGTACCTTTTCTCCGGCTACGGCCTCCTCCGCAGGATGTCGCTCGAGGAACTGTTCGACTTCTGCATTCCCGTGATCACCTCCACGGACATGGGATTGCTGGCCACGACGATTCTCGAGAAGTTCCGCGAAGCGCTGGGCGCTTCCTTCGGAATCCTTTTCCGTGCGGGGCAGAAGGGGGGGGGGCCGTGCGCGGTCCTCGCATCCCTCGGCTTCGCCGACGAAACCCTCCCGGTCGGCTTCCTCCGGCGGTTCGGGGATATCCTGGCGGCGGCGGGTCCGGCCCCGACGGTATTCCACGCCGACACGCTCGAGGCGTCCTCGCCCGGGAACATGGACCTCCTGTCGGAGAACCGCATTCTTCTCTTGGTGGGCTTCGACCTCAACCCGGGGTCGCGGGTGTACGCCGTGCTGGGGCTGCGGGGCACTCCCGACGGGGAGGTCCTCAACTCTCCGCTCCTCAACTTCTTCCAGCGGCAGGCGCGCCTCGCGTTGATCAACGCGGAACGCAGCGCGGAGGCGCAGAGCCTGATCTACATCGACGACTTGACGAAGCTTTACAACGGCCGGTACCTGAACGTCGTCCTCGACCGTGAAATGAAGCGTTCCGAACGGTATCGGAACTTTTTCTGCGTCCTCTTCATGGATATCGACTTCTTCAAGCGGGTGAACGACGGCCACGGGCATCTCGTCGGCAGCCGGGTACTGGTGGAGGTGGGGGCGGTCCTGCGCTCCTGCGTCCGGGATTCCGACACGGTGGTCCGCTACGGCGGGGACGAGTTCGTCGTCCTTCTGGTGGAAACCAACGCGGACGAGGCGATGATCGTCGCGGAGCGGATGCGGAAGATGATCGAGGCGGAGCGGTTCGTCCGGGAGATGAACCTCGAGATCCGGTTGACGATCTCCATCGGGATCGCCGCGTTCCCCGAGCACGCCACCACGAAACAGCACCTGCTCAACCTCGCGGACCAGGCGATGTACCGCGGGAAGGAATCCACCCGGAACGTCGTCTATCTGGCCCACACCCAGAAAGTCCCATGACGTTGGCGACCATCCGGGGGATGAAGGACATCCTTCCCCCCGAGTCCGCACGGTGGACCTCTCTCGAGGCGTCGTTCCGCGCCCATGCGGAGCGATACGGCTTCCGTGAGATCCGCACCCCCCTGCTCGAGCGCACCGAGCTCTTCGCGCGCGCCGTGGGGGAGACCACCGACATCGTCGAGAAGGAGATGTACACCTTCACCGATCGGTCCGGGGAGAGCCTCACGGTGCGCCCCGAAGGGACCGCGTCGGTGGTCCGCGCGTACCTTGCCCACCGGCCCGGAACGGGCGATGGACCGGTTCGCCTCTATTACATCGGACCGATGTTCCGGCACGAGCGTCCCCAGAAGGGGCGGATGCGGCAGTTCCACCAGATGGGCGCGGAGCTGTTCGGCACCGATGCGCCGTACGCCGACGCCGAGACGATGGCGTTCCTGCACGGGTTCCTGAAGGAATCGGGACTCGGCGGGGTTTCGCTGGAGGTCAATTCCCTCGGAGACCCCGGGTGCCGCCCCGCGTACAATGCGCGGTTGACGGAATACCTCGCGGAGCGGGACGGGGAGCTGTGCGACGACTGCCGGCGGCGGAGGGAGCGCAACCCGCTGCGGGTCCTCGACTGCAAGTCGGAGCGATGCATCCGGGCCACGGCGGACGCCCCCTCGATTCTCGATTCCCTGTGCGGTCCCTGCCGGGATCATTTCGCCGCGGTGGAAGGCGCCCTCTCCACGGCCGGCGTTCCTTTTTCAAGGAACCCTCGGATGGTCCGGGGGCTCGACTATTACCGCCGCACCACGTTCGAGTTCGTCATCCCCGGGATGGGAGCGCAGAACACCGTGGCGGCGGGAGGGCGCTACGACGGGCTCGCGGAGCTGCTCGGCGGGAAGGAGCGCGTGCCCGCCATCGGGTTCGCCATCGGGGTCGAGCGCCTTCTGATGCTCCTCGGTGAAGGAGCCGAAGCATCCCCCGCGGCGGATGTGTTCCTCGTCACCACATCCGCGGCGTTCCTCCCCGAGGCGTTCCGGTGGAAGACGGAGCTCGTCCGATCGGGGTTCCGCGCCGACATGGACTACGAGGGGCGCAGCATGAAGAGCCAGTTCCGCCGCGCGGACCGTTCCGGGGCGAAGGTGGTCATCGTCCTCGGCGAGGAGGAGAGCCGGCGGGGCGCGGTGGGGTATCGGGACATGGGGAGGGGAATCCAGGAAGAGATCCCCGCGGAAGAGGCGATGCGGCGCCTGCGCGGCGTACTCAGGGAGGGTTGACGTTGGACACGTTTCTGCCGGAACACAAGCGGACCATCTACTGCGGCCGGCTCCGGCCGGAGGACATCGGGAAGGAGGTCGTCTTGTGCGGCTGGGTTCACCGGCGCCGGGACCACGGGGGTCTGGTGTTCGTCGACCTGCGCGACCGGGAGGGGCTGGCGCAGATCGTGATCGATCCGGTGACGTCCCCCGAAGCGCACGCGAAGGCCGACGCCCTGCGGGTGGAGTACGTTCTCTCCGTGCGCGGCGTCGTCCGCCGACGTCCGGCGGGGACGGAAAACCCGAACCTCCCGACGGGATCGGTGGAGGTGGCGGCGGCCGCTCTTGCGATCCTCAACGATTCGAAGCCGATCCCCTTCGCCCTCGACGACGACACCGACGTGGCCGAAAATGTCCGCCTCAAGTACCGCTACCTCGACCTCCGGCGGCCGTCGATCCAGGCGATGTTCACGAAACGCGCGAAGCTCGCCCGCTCGGTGCGGGAGTTCTTCTTCGAGAACGGCTTCCTCGAGGTGGAGACGCCGGTGCTGACCAAGAGCACCCCCGAGGGGGCGCGTGACTACCTGGTGCCGTCCCGCGTCAATCCGGGGATGTTCTACGCTCTTCCCCAGTCCCCGCAACTGTTCAAGCAGATCCTGATGATCGCCGGGTACGACCGGTACGCGCAGATCGTCAAGTGCTTCCGCGACGAGGACCTGCGCGCCGACCGGCAGCCCGAGTTCACGCAGATCGACGTCGAGATGTCGTTCATCGACCGGGACGACATCTTCCGGATGATGGAAGGGCTCATGGCCCGTGTCTTTCGCGACGTTCTCGGCGAAGAGATCCGGAGCCCCATCCCGCGGATGAGCTACCGGGAGGCGATGGACCGGTTCGGGGTCGACAAGCCCGACACCCGGTTCGGGCTGGAGATCACGGACCACACGGCGGTCCTGTCGAAGACCGACTTCCGGGTCTTCGCCGAAGTGGCGTCGCGCGGTGGCGTGATCCGGGGGATCACGGCGCCCGGCCTGGGCGAATCGAGCCGCTCCGAGCTCGCCGCGCTCGAAGAGGTGGCGAAGATCGGGGGGGCCTCCGGCCTTGCCTGGTTCAAGGTGACCGAGGCGGGGCTGACCTCCCCCCTGGCGAAGTTCTTCCGCTCGGAGCAATTGGCCTCCCTGCGGGAAGAGGGCGGCGCGAAGCCGGGGGACCTGATGCTCCTGGTGGCCGATTCGTTCGACGTGGCGTGCTCCTCCCTCGGACGCCTCCGCCTCCACCTCGGGGAAAAGCTCGGGATGATCGACGCCTCCCTGCACCACCTGTTGTGGGTGACCGACTTCCCGCTCCTCGAGTGGGACAAGGAGGAGAAACGGTGGGGGGCGATGCACCACCCGTTCACGGCGCCGGTCGACGAGGACCTCCCGCTGCTATCCACGGATCCGGGGAAGGTCCGCGCCAAGGCGTACGACATGGTGCTGAACGGCTCGGAGATCGGGGGGGGGAGCATCCGTATCCACCGGAAGGACGTGCAGTCCCGGATGTTCGATCTGCTGAACATCGGACCGGAGGATGCCCGGGTGAAGTTCGGGTTCCTTCTGGAGGCTCTGGAGTTCGGGGCGCCGCCGCACGGCGGGATCGCCTTCGGGCTGGACCGGCTGGCGATGCTCTTCTCGGGCGCGAAATCGCTTCGCGACGTGATCGCCTTCCCGAAGACCCAGAAGGCGACATGCCTCATGACGGAGGCTCCATCCGGGGTCGACTTGAAACAGCTGCGCGAGCTTTCGATCCGGGTGACGGCGCCGGAAAAGAAGTAGGGGGCCATGCTCCCTGGCGAACTGTTCCATCCGGGATCGGTCGCCGTCGTCGGGGCGTCCCGAAACCCGGAGAAAGTCGGGTACGGGGTGTTCGCCAACCTCGTGCAGGCCGGGTTCCAGGGGAAGATCTACGGGGTGAATCCCCGCGGCGGAGAGCTTTTCGGCCACCCGCTGTACCCGTCCATCGACGCGATCCCCGGTCCCGTCGACCTGGGCGTCTTCGTCGTCCCGCCGAACGCCATCCTCGAAGGGATCCCCCGGCTCGCGGCGAAGGGGATGCACGCCGGGATCGTCATCTCCGCCGGATTCAAGGAGATCGGAGGGGCGGGGATCGCCCTCGAACGATCCCTGCGCGAGGCGGCGAGATCCGCGGGGGTCCGGGTGCTGGGCCCCAACTGCCTCGGCCTGATCGACACGCACGCCTCGCTGAACGCCTCGTTCTCCCGCGGGACGCCTCCGAAGGGGTTCATCTCCTTCTTCTCCCAATCCGGGGCGCTCTGCACCGCGGTGCTCGACTGGGCCATCGGCCGGAACGTCGGCTTCTCCAAGTTCGTGAGCCTCGGGAACCAGGCCGACGTCTCGGAGTCGGACATCCTCGAGTTCCTCGCCGACGATCCGTCGACCCGGGTCATCCTCGGGTACGTCGAGAGCATCGACGACGGCCGCCGGTTCCTGCGCGCGGCCCGGAATGTGACGCCCCGCAAGCCGGTCATCATCGTGAAGGCCGGAGCCACCGCCGCGGGCGCCCGTGCCGCCTCCTCCCACACGGGGAGTCTCGCCGGGTCCGATCGCGCCTACGCCGCGGCGTTCCGGCAGGGGGGAGTGCTCCGCGCCGGGACGGTGGAAGACCTCTTCGATCTGGCCCTCGGATTCGGGATGCAGCCGCTCCCCCGGGGGGATCGGCTCCTGATTCTCACGAACGCAGGGGGTCCGGGGATCCTGGCGGCGGACACGGCTTCACTCCTCGGCATCCCCCTCGCCGAGGTCTCCGGGTCCCTGCGGGAGCGGATCCTTCCGGCGCTTCCCGCCACGGCGAGCCTGGCGAACCCGGTCGACATCATCGGGGACGCCCGCGCGGACCGGTACCGGGATGTCCTCGCGGCGATCCGGGACGAGCCGTCGATCGACACCGTGCTCGTCCTCCTGACGCCGCAGGCGATGACGGAGCCGGAGGAGACCGCGGGGGCGATCGTTTCCACCCTCGCCGACTCCGGAAAGACCGTGTTCGCCTCCTTCCTCGGGGAGGCCACGGTGGCCGCATCCCGCCGGATCCTCAGCGAGGGCGGCATCCCCAATTACCCGGTCCCCGAGCGCGCCGTACGCACCATCAACGCGATGCTTCGATACACCCGCATCCGCTCCGCCGGCGTACCCGCGGAAGGGGAGGCCCCTTCGACCCGCCCGGAAATCGCGGAACGCCTCGTATCCGGGGCCCTTGCGGCGGGGCGGCGAACGCTGGGGGAGGAGGAGTCCCGGGGGATCCTCGAGGCGTACGGTTTCATGTTTCCGCGACATGCGTTCGCCGATACGAGCACCGCCGCCGTCGCGGCGTACCGTGCGATGGGGTGCGCATCCGCGGTGATGAAGATCGTTTCGCCGCAAGTCCTGCACAAGACGGATGTGGGCGGCGTGCGGCTCGGCCTTTGCGGCGAGGAGGACGTGGCCCGGGCCTTCATGGAGATCACCTCCTCCGTCCGCCGGCTGGCCCCATCGGCCTGGATCGCCGGGGTGTCGGTCCAGGAGATGGTCACGGGCGGCAGGGAACTCATCCTCGGGATGAGCCGCGACCCCCAGTTCGGCCCGCTGCTGATGTTCGGACTCGGCGGGATCTACGTGGAAGTGTTGAAGGACGTCTCCTTCCGGGTGGCGCCGATATCCCGCCGCGACGCCGGGGAGATGGTCCGCGAGATCCGCGCCTGGCCGCTGCTGGCCGCGTACCGTGGAAGCGAGCCCGCGGACGAGGAAGCGATCGTGGAGGCGTTGCTGCGGGTGTCGCGCCTGTCGTGCGACTTTCCGGAGATCCAGGAACTCGACATCAACCCCTTGCTGGTCCTGCCGAAAGGGAAAGGCATCCGCGCGATCGATTGCCGGATGACCATCGCGGAGGCCCCATGAAGCTGTACATCGCGTCGACGTCTTCGTTCGCAGGGAAGACCCTCCTCGCCCTCGCCCTGGGCAGGATCTGGAAGGAAGCGGGAGTGAAGGTGGGGTACGTCAAGCCCCTCGGGAAGATACCCGTACTGCAGGATGGGCGCCTGGTGGACGGGGACGCATCCTTCCTTGCGGACGCCCTGGGCCTCGACGCGACCCCGGAGCAGGTCTGTCCCGTTGTGATCACCCAGGACCTGGTGATGGCCGCCTGGCGCGGGGAGGAGCTCCACCTGCGGGGGAGGATCTCCGCCGCCGTGCACGACGCCGAGGCCCGGTCCGAACTGCTCCTCGTCGGCGGGACGGCGAACCTCCGGGACGGTGTCTTCCTCGGGCTGTCCCCGCTGGAGCTCATCGTGAACTACGACTGCCGCGTGGTGCTGGTCGACCGGTTCGAGGGAGAGAAATCGATGGACCAGGTCCTGTGGGCCGCCGACGCGCTGGGTCCCCGGTTCCTCGGCGTGGTCTTCAACCGGGTCCAGCCGGCGCAGGATCCATTCGTCCGGGATACGGCGACCCCCTTCTTCGGGGCGCGGGGCGTGCGGGTCCTGGGAGCCGTCCCCTCGGACCCGGTGCTCGGGAGCATGAGCGTGGGGACGCTGGCGGACTCCCTCCCCGCGGTGGTCGTGTGCGGCGGGGAAGGCGACAGGAAGGGGATGATCGAGCGGTTCTGCGTGGGGGCGATGGACGTGGAGCATGCCCTCCGCGTCTTCCGCGGAATTCCCCGGAAGGCGGTCGTCACCGGAGGGCACCGCACGGACATCCAGCTCGCGGCGCTGGAGACCGACACGGTGTGCCTGGTGCTGACCGGCGGTGTGTCGCCGAACGAACTCATCCTTTCCCGTGCGCGGGAGAAGGGGGTCGCCGTCCTGACCGTCGCGGAGGACACGATGGCGACGGTGGACCGGTTCGAGAGCCTTCTCGGCCGCCTGCGGATCCGGGAGCCGGAAAAGATCCGCCGGGGCGTCGACCTGGTGAGGGCGTCCGTCGACGCCGCCGGCCTGCTCTCCCTTTGCCGGAAAGGGACTTGACATCCCCAGGGCCTTTGTATACGGTATGCATGGTTTGGGGGGACCCATCTCCCATTCTTGGCCGGAAAATCCCATATTATCCCTCGGATGGAGGTTGTGATGCCCTGCTTCGAGAGATCGGTTCCGCCGGGGGACGGGACCGTTCCCGACATCCTGTGATGGGGAAAACGGCACTGGACCGAAGGGGACATCCCCGGGGAGAGACGCGATGAGCCGGAAAAAAATCACGGTGATCGGCGCGGGGAACGTCGGGGCGACGACCGCGCAGCGGTTGGCCGAGAGGGACTTCTGCGACGTCGTGCTCGTCGACATCGTCGAGGGGATGCCGCAGGGGAAGGCGCTCGACCTGATGCAGTCGGGCCCGATCTACGGGTTCGACAGCAAGGTCGTCGGCTCGAACGGGTACGAGGAGACGGCAGGTTCCGACATCGTCATCATCACGTCGGGGCTGGCCCGCAAGCCGGGGATGAGCCGCGACGACCTCCTCAAGGTCAACGCCGGGATCGTGAAGGACGTGACCCTCAAGGCGGTCGCCAGGTCCCCCCAGGCGATGATCATCGTCGTATCGAACCCTCTCGATGCCATGACCTACGTGGCGTACAAGCACAGCAAGCTTCCCGCGAACAAGGTGATGGGCATGGCGGGGATCCTCGATTCCGCGCGCTTCCGATCCTTCATCGCCATGGAACTGGGCGTCTCCGTCTGCGACGTGACCGCCTTCGTCCTGGGCGGACACGGCGACACGATGGTCCCTTCCACCAAGTACACCACCGTGGCCGGCATCCCGGTGGAGGATCTCATCCCCAGGGACCGCCTGGCGCAGATCCTGGAGCGGACCGCGAAGGGCGGGGCGGAGATCGTCTCCCTGCTGAAGACCGGGTCGGCGTTCTACGCCCCCTCGGCGGCGGCCGTCCAGATGTGCGAATCGATCGTCCTCGACAAGAAGATGATCCTCCCTTGCGCGGTCCTGTCGAGCGGCAAGTACGACGGGTGCGACGGGTACTTCGTCGGCCTCCCGGCCAAGCTCGGCGCCGGCGGCGTGGAGGAGGTCGTACGGTTCAAGCTGGCCGCCAACGAGGCCGACGCGTTGAAGCGGTCGGCCGCGGCGGTCAAGGAGCTCTGCGAGGCGGTCGACCGGCTCGGGTTCTGAGCGCCGCTCGCCTCCGATCGACGAAGTGAGGGAAGGGGGGGGACCCGCATGTCCCCCCTTTGACCGTTTGACCACAAACCAACCGGGAGGAGCCGGAGGATATGAATATCCACGAGTATCAGGCCAAGGCCGTCCTGTCCAAGTACGGTGTGGCCGTCCCGAAGGGGAAGGTCGCGGATACCCCGGCGGAGGCGGAGATCATCGCCGAGGAGTTCGGAACCGCCGTCGTCGTGAAAGCCCAGATCCACGCCGGTGGGCGCGGCAAGGGCGGCGGCGTGAAGTTCGCGAAAACCCCCGCGGAGGCGCGGGAGTACGCGAAGCAGATCATCGGGATGACCCTGGTGACCCATCAGACGGGACCCCAGGGGAAGAAGGTGAAGCGGGTGCTGGTCGAGCAGGCCGGCAGGATCAAGCGGGAACTCTACCTCGGCATGGTCATCGACCGGGGGCTTTCCCGGGTCGTGATGATGGCCTCCACCGAAGGCGGGATGGAGATCGAGACGGTCGCGGCGAAAACGCCCGAGAAGATCCTGAAGGAGTGGGTCGACCCGGCCGTGGGCCTCATGCCGTTTCAGGCGCGCAAGCTCGCGTTCGGGCTCGGGATCCCCGGCGAACTCACGGGAAAGGCGGTCAAGTTCATGACCGGCCTCTACAAGGCGTTCGTCGACACCGACTGCTCCCTCGCGGAGATCAACCCCCTGGTGCTGACCGAGGACGGCGACATCGTCGCCCTCGACGCCAAGATGAACTTCGACGGCAACGGCCTGTTCCGCCACAAGGACATCGAGGTGCTGAGGGACTTCGACGAGGAGGACCCGACCGAGACCGAGGCGTCCCGCTTCGGCCTCTCCTACATCAGCCTCGACGGCGACATCGGCTGCATGGTCAACGGCGCGGGGCTCGCGATGGCCACGATGGACATGATCAAGCATTGCGGCGGCAGCCCGGCGAACTTCCTCGACGTGGGCGGCGGCGCCAGCGCCGAGCAGGTGACCAACGCCTTCCGGCTCATCCTGTCCGACGCGAAGGTGAAGGCGATCCTGGTGAACATCTTCGGCGGCATCATGCGGTGCGACATCATCGCCGAAGGCGTGGTGGCGGCGGCGAAGACCCTGGGTCTCTCGGTTCCCCTGGTCGTCCGGCTCGAGGGGACGAACGTGGAGAAGGGGAAGGAGATCCTCGCGGCGGCAAAGCTCAACATCATTTCCGCGGCCGACATGGGCGACGCGGCGAAGAAAGCCGTCCTGGCCGCCGCCGGCCGGGCGAACTAAGGGGGGCGCGTCCATGAGCATCTTCATCAATAAGGACACCAAGGTTCTCGTCCAGGGGATCACCGGCTCCGTGGGGGCGTTCCACACGAAGCAGATGCTGGAGTACGGCACGAAGATCGTCGGCGGCGTGACCCCCGGCAAGGCGGGCTCCAGGATCGAAGGCGTTCCCGTGTTCAATTCCGTGTACGACGCGGTCAAGGCCACCGGGGCCAACGCGTCCGTCGTCTACGTCCCGCCCGGGTTCGCGGCCGACGCGATCTGCGAGGCGTTCGACGCGGGGCTCGACATCGTCATCTGCATCACCGAGGGGATTCCCATCCTCGACATGGTGAAGGCGAAGCGGTTCATGGGCGGGAAAAAGACCCGGCTGGTGGGGCCGAACTGTCCGGGCGTCATCACTCCGGGGGAGTGCAAGATCGGGATCATGCCCGGCTACATCCACAAGCCGGGAACGATCGGCATCGTCTCCAAGTCGGGGACGCTGACCTACGAGGCGGTCCACCAGGTGACCACCATCGGCATGGGGCAGTCCACCTGCATCGGCATCGGGGGCGACCCGATCAACGGGACGAACTTCATCGACGTCCTTTCCGCGTTCCAGGCCGATCCGAAGACCGAGGCGGTCATCATGATCGGCGAGATCGGCGGCACGGCGGAGGAAGAGGCGGCCGCCTACGTGAAAGCGAAGATGACCAAGCCGGTGGTGGGGTTCGTGGCGGGGCAGACCGCCCCCAAGGGGAAGCGGATGGGCCACGCCGGCGCCATCATCTCCGGCGGCAAGGGGACGGCGGCGGAGAAGATCGAGGCGTTCAGGGCGGCGGGGATCTCCGTGTCCGAGACACCCTCCGACATGGGGAACACTCTCGCCCGGCGTCTCGGGCTGAAAGTCAAATAAAGGAAGGAACAGGGACCGATGGCGAAGGAGCAGGCTGCGGAGAAGATCGAGGCGACCGAGAATCCGAAGGTGAAGATCAGCATCATCCCGCGCTTCTGCAAGGGATGCGAGATCTGCGTGAAGCTTTGCCCCACGCAGGTGCTCGGGATGGAGATGTTCAAGGTGAAGGTGGTCGACATCGACAAGTGCACGATCTGCATGGCGTGCGAGCTGCGGTGCCCGGATTTCGCCATCTTCGTGGAAAAGAAATAGCGTCCCATACGAACCGGACAAAGGAGAGATACGGTGGGCAAGATCAAGCTGCTCCAGGGTAACGAGGCGTGCGCGGAAGGCGCCCTCTACGCGGGGTGCACCTTCTTCGGCGGCTACCCGATCACCCCGTCGACCGAGGTGGCCGAGTTCATGGCGAGGCGTCTCCCGCAGATCGGCGGGGCGTTCCTGCAGATGGAGGACGAGATCGCCGCGATGGCCGCGGTGATCGGCGGATCCCTCGCGGGATCGAAGGCCCTCACGGCCACTTCCGGCCCCGGCTTCTCGCTCAAGCAGGAGAACATGGGGTTCGCGATGCTGACCGAGATCCCGTGCGTGATCGTCAACGTCATGCGCGGCGGCCCGTCGACCGGCGTTCCGACCGGCCCCGGCCAGAGCGACATCATGCAGTGCAAGTGGGGGACCCACGGCGACCACCCGGTCATCTGCCTCACCCCCGCCTACGTCCAGGAGATCTTCACCGAGACGGTCCGGGCGTTCAACCTCTCGGAGAAGTACCGCACCCCCGTCATCATCGCCTTCGACGAGATCGTGGGGCACATGCGGGAGCGGATCGAGATCCCCGACCCCGGAGTCCTGCCGGTCGTCAACCGCACGAAGCCTACCTGCCCCCCGTCCGAATATCTCCCGTACGACGACAGCAAGGGCGACGTTCCTCCGATGGCGAACTTCTTCGAGGGATACCGGTACCACGTGACCGGCCTGAACCACGGCACCGACGGGTTCCCCGTGAACGCCTCGCCGCGGATCCACACCGATGAGCTGCGCCTGATCCGGAAGGTCGAGGGGAACAAGAAGGACATCGTCAAGTTCGAGGAGTACCAGCTCGCCGACGCGGAAGTGGCGATCTTCGCCTACGGCGTCTCGGGGCGCTCCGCGAAAACGGCGGTCGAAGCGGCACGCAAGGAAGGGATCAAGGCGGGACTTTTCCGTCCGCTGACCATCTGGCCGTTCCCCGAGGAGCAGGTGGCGGCGCTGTCGAAGCGCGTGAAGGCGATCATCGTTCCAGAGCTCTCTCTCGGCCAGATCATCTTCGAGGTGGACCGGTGCTCCAAGGGGCGCTGCGGGATCGAGGGGATCTACCGCGTCGACGGCGACCCCATCACCCCGGCGCAGATCCTCGCCAAGGTAAAGGAGGTAAAGTAATGGCGTTCAATTACGACCAGTACATCCGCGGCGGGAAGCTGCCCCACATCTGGTGCCCGGGTTGCACCTACGGCATCGTCTTCAAGTCGCTCCTGCGCGTTGTCGACACCCTGAAGCTCAACAGGGACGACATCGCCCTGGTGTCCGGGATCGGGTGTGCCTCGCGTCTCCCCGGCTACGTGGATTTCAACACGCTCCACACCACCCACGGCCGCGCCCTCGGGTTCGCCACCGGGATCAAGATGGCGAAGCCCGACAAGCACGTCCTGGTGGTGAGCGGCGACGGCGACGCGACCGCGATCGGCGGGAACCACTTCATCCACGCGTGCCGCCGGAACATCGACATCACCGTGCTCGTCTTCAACAACTACATCTACGGGATGACCGGAGGCCAGTACTCGCCGACCACTCCCTTGGGACACATGGCGACCACCATGCCGTACGGCAACATCGATCCGTCGTTCAATATCCCCGAGCTGGCCAAGGGGGCGGGGGCGAGCTTCGTGGCGCGCGGAACCGCCTACCACGCCGCGGGCCTGGACAGGCTGATCGTCGAGGCGATTCAGCACAAGGGGCTCTCGGTGGTCGAGATCATCAATGCCTGCCCCACCACCCATGGCCGCCGGAACAAGTTCAAGAGCCCGACGGACCAGCTCCTCTGGATGAAGGACACGTTCCTTCCGGCCGTGGCGTTCGAGAAGCTGCCGCCCGAGAAAACGGCCGGCAAGCTGCCGATGGGCGTCCTCTACAAGAAGGAGGGGCTCCCCGAGTATTGCGAGACCTACTACGGGTTGGTCGAGCGGCTGAAGAAGCAGAAAGAGGGGAGGGCGCAGGAGAGATGAGCGGACGATACGAGATCCGGTTTTCCGGTTCCGGCGGGCAGGGGCTGATCCTGGCCGGGGTGATCTTCGCCGAGGCTGCGACGATCTTCGACAAGAAAACCGCCGTGCAGAGCCAATCGTACGGCCCCGAGGCGCGCGGCGGCGCCTCCAAATCCGAGGTCATCATCTCCGATACGGCGATCGATTTCCCCAAGGCGACGGAGATCGACCTGATGCTCGCCCTCACCCCCGAGGCGTGCATGAAGTATTACAAGGACATCAAGCCGAACGGCATCCTGTTGGTGGACGAAGACTTCGTGAAGGAGACCCCCGAGGGAACGTTCAAGGTGGTCCGCCTCCCCATCATCCGGACCGCGTCCGAGGAGATCGGGAAGGCGTTCGTGGCGAACATCGTGGCCATCGGCGCCATCGCGGCGCTCACCGGGCAGGTGACCATCGAGTCGGTGGAAAAGGCGGTCCTCTCCCGGGTTCCGAAGGGGACGGAAGAGCTCAACAAGAAGGCGCTGATGGCCGGATACGCACTGGCCAAGAACACGGAGAAGGAGAAGGCGCGCTGATGCACCGCATGGGGAAGCAGCGCACCCTCTCCATCGTCAAGCCCGACGGTGTCCGCAAGGGCGTCGTCGGCGACGTCGTCCGCCGGTTCGAGACCGCGGGAATCCGCATCGCGGCGATGCGGATGCTGCGCCTCACCCGGGCGGAGGCGGAGGGGTTCTACGCCGTTCATCGGGAGCGTCCTTTTTTCGGATCCCTCACCGAATTCATGTCGTCCGGACCGATCGTCGTGATGGTGCTCGAGGGTGAAAACGTCATCGCCCGCAACCGGGAGCTGATGGGGGCCACCGACCCGAAGAAGGCGGCCAAGGGGACGATCCGGGCGGAACTGGCCGACAACGTGGAACAGAATATCGTCCACGGCTCCGACGCTCCCGAAACGGCCGCGACGGAAATATCGTATTTTTTCAGCAGCTTGGATATCGTAAGTTAAACCGTCTAAATAAGGATGCAATCCAGCCCGGGCGGCTCAACGAAAGGAGAGCACATGGCAACGGACACGTCAAAGATCATCTGGACGAAAATCGATGAGGCACCGGCGCTGGCGACCTACTCCTTTCTTCCCATCGTCCAGGCATACACCAAGGGAACCGGCGTTTCCGTGGAGACGAGGGACATCTCCCTTGCGGGAAGGATCATCGCGAACTTCCCCGAAAAACTGACCGGGAAACAAAGAATACCGGATTCCCTGGCGCAGTTGGGCGAGCTCGCGCTGAAGCCGGAGGCCAATATCATCAAGCTGCCCAACATCAGCGCCTCCATCCCGCAGTTGAAGGCGGCGATCAAGGAGCTGCGGGAGCACGGCTACGACATCCCGGACTATCCCGAGGAACCGAAGAACGACGCGGAGAGGGAGCTTCAGGAAAGGTTCGCCAAGGTTCTCGGCAGCGCCGTGAACCCGGTGCTGCGGCAGGGAAACTCCGACCGCAGGGCGCCGATCTCGGTAAAACTGTTCTCGAAGAAGCATCCGCACAAGATGGGCCCCTGGACCGCCGATTCGAAAACCCACGTGTCCCATATGACCGGTGGAGACTTCTACGGCAGCGAAAAATCCACCACGTTGAAAAAAGCGGGGGCCGTACGGATCGAGTTCGTGGCCGACGACGGGAAAACGACCGTCCTGAAAAAGAAGCTGGACCTGCAGGAAGGCGAAGTGGTCGATGCGACGGCGATGAGCGTCCGCGCCTTGCGGAAATTCTACGAAGAGCAGATCGAGGATGCGAAAAAGGACGGTGTGCTGTTGTCGTTGCACCTCAAAGCCACCATGATGAAGATTTCCGATCCGGTCATGTTCGGCCACGCCGTCACCGTCTTCTACAAGGATGTTTTCGAAAAGCATGCCGCGGCATTGAAAGAGGCGGGTGTGAATCCGAACCTTGGCCTGGGCGACCTGTACGTGAAGATCAGGAAATTGCCCGATGCGAAAAGGGCGGAAATCGAGGCGGACATCCAGGCCGTGTACAAGAATCGGCCCGCGCTCGCGATGGTCGACTCGGACAAAGGCATCACGAACCTGCACGCGCCGAACGACATCATCGTCGACGCGTCGATGCCGGTCGTCGTTCGCGACTCGGGGAAAATGTGGGGTCCAGACGGAAAACCGCACGATACGAACGCGATGATCCCCGACCGGTGTTATGCGACGACGTATCGGACCATCATCGAAGACTGCAAGAAGAACGGCGCGTTCGATCCCGCGACCATCGGGTGCGTCCCGAACGTGGGCCTCATGGCGCAAAAGGCGGAGGAGTACGGTTCCCACGACAAGACCTTCGAAGCTCCGGGGAACGGAACGATCCGCGCCGTCGACGATTCCGGGGCCACCCTGCTGGAGCAGAAGGTGGAAGAGGGGGACATCTTCCGGATGTGCCAGGCGAAAGATCTCCCGATCCGGGATTGGGTGAAGCTCGCCGTCAAGAGGGTGAAGGCGACCGGCGCTACCGCCGTTTTCTGGCTGGACAAGAACAGGGCCCACGATGCGCAGATCATCCTGAAGGTCAACGAGTATCTGAAGGATCACGATACGAAGGGGATGGAGTTCCATATCCTGGCCCCGATCGAGGCGATGAAATTCACGCTGGAACGGTTCAGGGCGGGGAAGGATACGATCTCCGTCACCGGGAATGCGTTGCGCGATTATCTGACCGACCTGTTCCCGATCATCGAAGTGGGCACCAGCGCGAAGATGCTGTCGATCGTCCCCCTTCTGGGGGGTGGCGGGCTGTTCGAGACGGGAGCCGGCGGCTCGGCGCCCAAGCATGTCCAGCAATTCCTCAAGGAAGGGTACCTGAGATGGGATTCCCTCGGGGAATTTTCGGCGCTTGCGGCGTCCCTGGAACACCTGGGGAACGCGTTCAGGAACGAAAAAGCGCTCGTCCTGGCGGAAACGCTGGACCAGGCGATCGGCAAGTTCCTGGACAACAACAAGTCGCCTGCCCGGAAATTGGGTCAGATCGATAACCGGGGAAGTCATTTCTACCTTGCGCTGTATTGGGCGCAGGCGTTGGCCGCCCAGACCAGGGACAAGGAGCTGCAGGCGCGTTTCGCCAAGGTGGCGCGGCAGTTGGGCGACAACGAGGCGAACATCGCCCAGGATCTGCTTGCCGCCCAGGGGAAGCCCATGGATATCGGCGGCTACTACGATCCGGATCCGGTAAAGACGGCGAAGGCGATGCGTCCCTGCGCGGCCTTCAACGCGATCATCGACGCCATCGCGTAAAGTATCGCCCTAAACGTTCCATCGTCGCGATATCCGTTGACGGCCGGGCGGCCGCACTTGGTGCGGCCGCCCGGCCGTTCCGTTTGCGGGGGACCCCCCTGCGTCGTACGCTCTAATGCGTGGGGGCCCGCCATGGTATTGTTGAAAGATGACGAGCGGAGGGGCTGAGCGGACGGATTTGAAGGGGATGACCCTCCCCGAGCTGGAGCGGTTTCTCTCCCGGTGGGGGAAGGAACGGTACCGGGCCCGGCAGCTCTTCCGCTGGATCTACCAGCGATTCGCCGGGGATTTCGACGGGATGACGGACCTGTCGAAGGAGTTCCGGGGACTCCTCACGGGATCGTGCCGCATCTCGGGGCCGGCGGCGGAGCGCGTCGAGGTTTCCGTCGACGGCACCGAGAAGTACCTCTTCCGGCTCGAGGACGGCGAGGCGGTGGAAAGCGTCCTGATCCCCGACGACGGACGCCGGACCCTGTGCATCTCCTCCCAGGTCGGGTGCGCCCTCGGATGCGGGTTCTGCGCGACCGGCGCAATGGGATTCCGCCGGGACATGACCTCCGCCGAGATCGTCCACCAGGCGTGCTTCGCCGCGAAGCGCCTCGAGGGGCGCGGGGAGCGGCTCTCGAACGTCGTCTTCATGGGGATGGGCGAGCCGCTGCAAAACGTCCCGGAAGTCTCCCGGGCCATCGAAATCCTCCTTTCCCAGTACGGCTTCGGCCTCTCCGGCAAACGGGTCACCGTCTCCACGGCGGGAATCGTCCCGGAGATGCTCCGCATGGCGGAGAGGTACCCCGTGAGCTTCGCCGTATCGGTCAACGCTCCCCGGGACGAGCTGCGGTCCCGCCTGATGCCGATCAACCGGAAATACCCGTTGCGCGATCTCGTCGCGGCGATGAAGCGCGTCCCGCTGCGGAGCGGCCGGAAGGTGACGGCGGAGTATGTCCTGCTGTCGGGGGTGAACGACGCCCCGGAAGACGCCCGCGCGCTTGCCCTCCTGTTCCGCGGATCGCGGATCAAGGTCAACCTGATCCCCTTCAATCCTTACGACGGGGGGCGGTACGCGGCTCCCGGGCGGGAGACGGTGGACCGGTTCCGTGAAATCCTGGTCGGCGCCGGCATCCAGGCGATCACCCGGGAGCGCCGGGGGGGGGACATCCGCGCCGCCTGCGGGCAACTGCGTGGGTCAGTTCATAAATACGGCAACAGAACGGGAGGGTCCGGCGGAGTCGCCGCAGGAGGGGGGGCGCCCCACTCCCGTACGTAATGCGCTCCCTGGGGTACCCCCGCAGTAGGAAGAACGGGGGGCACAGTGAGGCCGGTGCGCAGCCGTGCAGGTTCATCGCACGGCGAGCCACGAACGGAGCCCCGCCCTCCGAGGCGACGCAGCAAAGCTCGCGGCCTGGGGGAAAAAGAGTTGAGCGCCGTTCCCGATCTGCCTATAGTCTTATGAAGATCATCGTCCGGAAAAGGAAGGTTCAATGGCCGACATCCTCGGCGTCATCGGCGGTTCCGGTCTCTACGAGATGGAGGGGATGAGGAACGTACGACAGGTCGTCGTCCGGACGCCGTTCGGGGCGCCGTCCGACGCCCTCACGGTGGGGGAGCTCGAGGGAAGGACGCTCGCCTTCCTGCCGCGGCACGGACGGGGGCACCGACTCTCCCCGTCGCAGATCAACTATCGCGCGAACGTCTACGCGATGAAGAAGATCGGGGCCGGCGCGATCCTGTCGATCTCGGCCGTCGGGAGCATGAAGGAGCGGATTCGTCCGGGCGACATCGTCGTCGTCGACCAGTTCTACGATCACACCCGGTTCCGGCCGAACACGTTCTTCAGCGACGGCGTGGCGGGACACATCGCCTTCGCCGACCCGGTCTGCCCGGATCTCGCGGGCGCGGCGTACACAGCCGCGCGGAAGGTCCTCCGGCGCGTCCACCGGGGAGGAACGTACCTTTGCATGGAAGGGCCCGCCTTCTCCACGAGGGCCGAATCGGAAATCTACCGGAAATGGGGGGTGGACGTCATCGGAATGACGAACATGCCCGAGGCGAAGCTCGCCCGCGAAGCCGAGATGTGCTACGCGACGCTCGCGCTGGCGACCGACTACGACTGCTGGCATGCCACGCAGGAGGATGTGTCGGTCGAGGCGATCCTCGACGTCCTGCGGAAAAACGTGGAGAACTCGAAGCGGATCGTCCGGGAGGTCGCCCGGCGCCTTCCTCTCCCCGGGGAATGCCGTTGCGGCGAGGCCCTCGAGTACGCCCTCATCACGGACAGGAAGAGGATCCCGCCGGCGGCGAGGAAGCGGCTGTCCCTCCTGATCGGGAAGTACCTGTGACCGCCCGGAGAACAGGAGCGTTCCTCCTGGCGATGTGCTGGTCGGCGGCGATTCTCGCCGCCTGCGCCGCCCCGTCCGCGGAGCGGAAGAAGGAGGCGGATGCCCGGATGCGGATGGGCGTCACCTACCTCGAACAGCGGAACCTGCCGATGGCGATGCAGGAGCTGACGAAGGCGTCCGAACTCGACCCGGGAAATCCGGAAGTCGACATGGCCCTCGGTCTCGTCTACCAGGAGCGCGGCGACCTGCCGAGGGCGGAGGAGTACCTCCGCAGGGCGATCGACAAGAAGCCGGATTATGCCGACGCGCGGAACAACCTCGGCATCGTCCTCACGGGGCGGAAGGCGTGGGACGAGGCGATCCGGGAATTCGAAGCGGCGGCCACGAACGTGATGTACACGACCCCGGAACGGGCGTATTTCAACCTCGGCGAGACGTACCGCGCCAAGGGGGAACCGGCGAACGCCGAGGGAGCCTTCCGGCGGGCGGTGCGGGCGAACGAGCGGTACGCCCCGGCCTACATCGCGCTTTCCTCCGTCCTCGGGGGGCAGGGGAGATGGGAAGAGGCGGCGTCCGCCCTTTCGCGGTGCGTGGAGATCCTCCCCGGTTACGCGCCGGGGTGGATGGAACTGGGGCGCGTCCAGGCCCGGCTGTCGCGGCACGCCGAGGCGTTGAAGTCGTTCAACACCGTTCTGGCGGTTTCGAGCGACCCCGAACTCCGCAAGCAGGCGGCCGGTTACGTGACCTTCCTCGGATCGGAGAAGCGATGACGGCGGAGACCGCGGGTTCCTCCTGGAAAGAGCGCCGGGAGGCCATGGGAAAGACGATCGAGGAGGTGTCCACCGAGCTCCGGATCGGCCGACGGTACCTCGCCGGAATCGAGGAGGGGAATTTCGCGGATTGGCCGGAGCGCGTGTTCTCGACCGGCTTCATCCGTACGTACGCCAAGTTCCTCTCGGAGGATCCGGGGCCCGTCCTCGCGGAGTACGAGCGGTCGGTCGGCGGCACCGCGGAGAGCGAAATGGCGGCGCAGTTGCGTCCCGGCTGGATCGAGCGGGAACGGGAGCGGGGAAGTCGCCGGGCCACGTACACCTTTGCCGCCGGGGGGGTTCTCCTCGTCGGTGTGATCCTCGCCTGGATCACCTTCCGCGCCGAGCGTCGTTCGTTGCCGCCGCCCGCACCTGCCCCTGCCCCTGTCGTCGCCCCTTCCCCCCCTCCGGCGGTGGAGAACGCGTTGAAAACGTCGGACAACGTGGCGATCCCGGCCCCGGCGGAGCCGGCGCCCTCGGTGGCCGCGGTGGGAGGGAGCGGTCCCCTCGAAGGCCCCTTCCAGTTGTTCCTCGAGGCGACCGAACAGGCGTGGGTGATGTACAGTTTCGACAACGGCGATCCGATCGATGTGACGCTGTACGCCGGCGACAAGATCAGCATCCAGGCGAGGAATCGGGTCACCCTGAAGCTCGGCAACGCGGGGGGGGTCGCGGGGACGCTGAACGGCCGGCGGCTGCCGCCGTTCGGGGAACGGGGGCAGGTCCGGAAGTTCACCTTCGGCCAGTGATCCGCCCCTCCTACCACTCCTCTTCCGCCTTCCTCGCACGCTCCATCGATCTCGGAGAGGCGGATCGCCGCCTCACGTTCTTCACACGGGACTCCGGCGTGCTGGTGACCATCGGGAAATCGGCGTGGCGAAGCCGGAAACGTTTCGGCGGCACGCTGCAGCGGTACGTCCTTCTCGACATCGCCTGGACCGAGCGGCCCGGGGGAATGGCCGTCCTCGCCTCCGCTTCGGTGAACCGGAGTTTCTGGGAGATCGTGGAGGATTGGGAGCGCGTGCGGCACGCGGACCACCTGCTCGAGATCGCGTCGGAACTGTTCCCCCAGGCGGGTCCCAAACCACGGGCGTTCGAGGTCCTCCTGCGCGGGATGCGCTCCATCGCGGACGGCGAGTCCCCGCCGGAGACCGCCCGGAAGGTCGAGGCGGAACTCCTCGCGATCGGCGGGTGGGGCCCCGACCTGTCCGGGTGCCGGAAGTGCAAGGGGCAGGAGAGCCGTTCGTACCGGTTTCTCCCGTCGGAGGGTGGGATCCTTTGCGAGACATGTCCGCCCTCGGGGGGATCCCCCCTGTCTCTCGGTGCGGTGAAAACGTGGCGCGCCATGCAAGCCGGGAAGGCCGCGGCCCGGGGTAGGCTCCGGATCCCTGTTGGTATTGCCGAGGAATTACGGATTGTTATCCGAGGATATGTCGAGTATTGCATTGGGAAGCGTCTCCGCAGTCTGGGCGAGACGTGACCTTCGAGAGCGATAAACCCTCAATTTTCCAATGATTTGTCTTGACAACCCCTCCGGCGGGGTGATAATTATCCCTATCACTTCCACCGGGAGGGAACGGTGTTTTTCCAAGATCTCATTCTATCCCTGCAGAGGTTCTGGGCCGACAAGGGCTGCGTGATCCACCAGCCGTACGACCTCGAAGTCGGCGCCGGAACGTTCAATCCCGCGACGTTTCTGCGGGCGCTCGGGCCCGAGCCCTGGAACACGGCGTACGTGGAACCGTCCCGCCGCCCGACGGACGGGCGCTACGGCGAGAATCCCAACCGCCTGCAACATTACTACCAGTTCCAGGTCATCATGAAGCCGTGCCCCTATGACTACGTGGAACTGTACCTGGACTCCCTCCGGGCGGTGGGGATCGACCCGCTGAAGCACGACATCCGGTTCGTGGAGGACGACTGGGAGTCTCCCACCCTTGGGGCGTGGGGGCTGGGTTGGGAGGTGTGGCTCGACGGGATGGAGATCACCCAGTTCACCTACTTCCAGCAATGCGGCGGCATCGACCTGAAGCCGGTCTCCGGAGAGATCACCTACGGTGTCGAGCGGATCGCCATGTACCTCCAGAACGTGAACAACGTCTTCGATCTCAAGTGGGTCGGAGACGTGACGTACGGCGACGTCCACCACCGCGGCGAGGTCGAGTGGTCCAAGTACAACTTCGAGGCCGCCGACATCCCGATGCTGTTCTCCCTGTTCACCATGTACGAGAAGGAGTGCCAGGCCCTCATCGAGCGAAAGCTCGTCCTGCCCGCCTACGATTACTGCCTGAAGTGTTCGCACGCCTTCAACATGCTCGACGCCCGGGGCGCGATCTCCGTCACGGAGCGGACCTCCTACATCGGCCGGGTCCGGAACCTTGCGCGCTTCTGCGCGGAGGGATTCCTCCGGTCGCGCGAGGAGATGGGTTTCCCGCTGCTCGGGAAGTTCTCCGGCTAAGTGGCCCACCAAGAATCCAATCGCCAAGAGGAATTCCGATGGGACGTGACTATCTGCTCGAGATCGGCTGCGAGGAAATCCCCGCGGGGTTCGTCGGCCCCGCCCTCTGGTTCGGCGGTCAGCAGTTCGAGGGGATGCTGAAGAAATCCCGCCTTGCCTTCCGGAAGGTCGACATCTACGGTACTCCGCGGCGGCTGACCTACGTGATCCGGGACCTCGAGGACCGGCAGGCGGCGACGAAAGAGACCGTGATGGGCCCGCCGAAAAGCGTGGGCCTGGACGCCGCCGGCAAACCGACGAAGGCGGGCCTGGGGTTTGCGAGGTCCCAGGGGATCGACGTTTCGGCCCTCACCGTCTTTTCGACCGATCGCGGCGACTACCTCGGCTTCGTTCGCGAGGAGGCGGCCCGCCCGGTCCAGGAGATCCTTCCGAAGATCGTCTCCGATTTCCTCCCCGCCATACCGTTCAAGAAGTCGATGCGGTGGGCCGACCTCGACGTGCGGTTCGCCCGCCCGGTCCACTGGATCGTCTCGCTGTACGGCGACGAGGTCCTGCCGTTATCGTTCGGCAACGTCACGTCGGGGCGGGTGACCTTCGGGCACCGGTTCCTCGCCCCCGCGGCCATCGAGCTCCCGTCGACCGGCGCGTACTCCGGGATGCTTGCGGAGGCGCGGGTGCTCGTGGACCTCGAAGACCGGAAGGGGAGGATCCGCGCGGGGATCCGGGAGGCTTCGAAGCGGATCGGCATGAAGTGGGTGGAAGACGAACCGCTGGTCGAGACCGTTGCGAACCTCGTGGAGTACCCCGTCGTCATGGTGGGGCGATTCGAGGAGAAGTACCTTTCGCTTCCCAGGGAGGTCCTCGTCACCTCGATGCGGAACAACCAGAAATATTTCGTTTTCGAGGACGCGAAGGGAGACCTGTTCCCCGGGTTCGCGTTCGTTTCGAACATGATCGTCCCCGACGAGTCGGTGGTCGTCGCCGGGAACGAGCGGGTTCTGCGGGCCCGGCTCTCCGACGCCGAGTTCTACTATTGGGACGACCTGAAGAAGCCCCTGTTCGACCGGTCCGAGGCGCTGAAAAAGGTCCTTTTCCAGGCGGACATGGGAACGTACTGGGAAAAGGTCGAGCGGATGGCGGACATCGCGGAGTTCGTCGCCTCCTTCGGTTTCCCCGGAAAGGCGAAGGATTGCCGCCGCGCGGCTTTCCTCAGCAAGGCCGATCTGACCACGGGCGTCATCAAGGAGTTCCCGGAACTTCAAGGCGTGATGGGGCGGCACTACGCCTCGAAGACCGGGGAAGCGGCGGAGGTCGCGCAATCGGTCTTCGAGCACTACCTCCCGAAGGGACAGTCCGACGACCTGCCGTCGACGGATGTGGGATCGGCGACGGCGATCGCCGACAAGATCGACATGGTGTGCGGTTGTTTCGGCGTCGGGCTCGTTCCGACGGGAACGGCGGACCCGTACGGCCTGCGTCGCCACACGTTGGGGATCCTCTCCATCCTCGAATCGCGGAGGCTCCGGATCCCGATCGAGGGGTTGGTGGACCGGTCCCTTGCGACCCTCGCCTCGAAGCTCACATCGCCGGCGGACGAGGTGCGGAAGAAGGTCCTTGAATTCATCGCCGCCCGCTACCTGAACCTCCGGGTGTCCCAGGGGACGGCGGCGGACCTCGTGGAGGCGGTTCTCGCGGCGGGACTCACGGACGTGATGGACCTGCGGGCGAAACTCGACGCGCTGGTCGCCTTCCGTGCGGACGCGGCGTTCGAACCCCTCGCGGAGGTCTTCAAGCGCGCGATCAACATCACCAAGACGTACGACGGTCCCCTCACGGTGTCCGGGAAGCTCTTCGAGCACGACGAGGAGCGGGCACTCCACGCCGCCGCCGGCGTCGTGTCGAGCCGCGTCGAGGCCGCCGCCCGCGACGGACGGTACGCCGAGGCGTTCCGCGAGATGGCGGGACTCCAGCCGCTGGTGGCCGCCTTCTTCGAAAAGGTGCTCGTGATGGCGAAGGATGAGAAGGTGCGGAACAACCGGCTTGCGCTCCTGAAGGGACTTTCGGCGGCGTTCGCGTCGGTGGCGGACTTCTCGAAAGTGGCGTCTTCGGGCCAGCCGAAACAAGGGTGATCGGAGGAGCGAAGGATGGCGGCGAAACGGGTCTATTTTTTCGGTGGAGGGAAGGCCGAGGGGAACGGTTCGATGAAGGACGTCCTCGGGGGGAAGGGCGCCGGGCTTGCCGAGATGACGAACCTCGGGGTGCCGGTTCCTCCCGGCTTCACGGTCAGCACCGAGGCGTGCAACCTGTATTACAAGCACCGCGGGAAGCTCCCGAAGGACTTGATTTCCGAGATCGCCGCGAACCTCGCGAGACTCGAGCGGGCGATCGGCAAGAAGCTGGGCGATCCGAAAAATCCGCTGCTCGTCTCCGTCCGGTCGGGTTCGAAATTCTCCATGCCCGGCATGATGGACACGGTGCTCAACCTCGGCCTGAACGACAAGACGGTGGAGGGGCTTGCGCTGAAATCCGGCAATCCCCGCTTCGCCTACGACTCCTACCGCCGTTTCCTGATGATGTTCTCCGACGTCGTCCTGGACCTCTCCAAGAACCACTTCGAGCACGTCTTCGAGGCGAAGAAACTGGAGCGCGGGGCGGCCTACGACGTCGACCTTACCGCCGAGGACCTCATGGACCTGTGCAGGCGGTTCAAGGCGCTGGTGAAGGAGCGCCTGAAGAAGGAGTTCCCGCAGGATCCCCAGGTCCAGCTCGGGCTCGCGCGGGACGCGGTGTTCCGGTCGTGGAACAACGACCGGGCGAAGTATTACCGGAAGGCCAACGGGATCCCCGACGACATCGGCACGGCGGTGAACGTGCAGGCGATGGTGTTCGGGAACATGGGGGACGATTGCGCCACCGGCGTCGGTTTCACCCGGAACCCCGCAACGGGCGCGAAGGAGTTCTACGGAGAGTATCTCGTCAACGCGCAGGGCGAGGACGTCGTCGCCGGCATCCGCACCCCGCATCCCATCCGGGACATGAAGCGGGAGATGCCGAAGGTCTTCGACCAGCTGATGCGGATCACGGGGAAGCTCGAGAAGCATTACAAGGACGTGCAGGACTTCGAGTTCACCGTCGAGAGCAACACCCTGTACATGCTCCAGACGCGGAACGGGAAGCGGACCGCGTCGGCGGCGGTAAAGATCGCCGTCGACATGGTGAAGGAGAAGCTGATCACGAAGGAAGAGGCGCTCCTGCGCCTCGAGCCCCAGCAGATCGATCAACTGCTTCACCCGGTGATCGATCCGAAGGCGAAGGTCGAGGTCATCGCCAAGGGACTCCCGGCATCCCCCGGCGCGGCGACCGGTGCGGTGGTCTTCCACGCGAACAAGGCGGTGGAGTGGGCTACCGAGGGGAAGGACGTGATCCTGGTGCGCAAGGAGACGAGTCCCGACGACATCCACGGGATGGACGTGGCGCGCGGGATCCTCACCGCGAAGGGCGGGATGACGTCCCACGCGGCGGTCGTCGCCCGCCAGATGGGGAAGACGTGCGTCGCCGGGTGTTCCGCGATCGATGTCGACGAAACCACGAACCGGTTCATGGTGGGCGGACGGGTCGTCCGGGAAGGGGAATACATCTCGCTCAACGGCAGCACCGGCGAGGTGATCCTCGGAAAAGCGCCGCTGATCGCCCCCGCGATGACCGGCGCGTTCGGCGTCTTCATGTCGTGGGCGGACGCCGTGCGGCGGCTCAAGGTGCGCGCAAACGCCGACACGCCGCGGGACGCGCGGGTGGCCCGCGACTTCGGGGCGGAGGGGATCGGGCTGTGCCGCACCGAGCACATGTTCTTCGCCGAGGACCGCATCCCGATCATGCAGGAGATGATCCTCGCCCGCACCCGGGAGGACCGCGAGGCGGCGCTGGCGAAACTGCTACCCATGCAGCGGAACGACTTCAAGGGGCTGTACCGGGAGATGAAGGGATACCCGGTGACCATCCGGCTGCTGGATCCCCCCCTTCACGAGTTTCTTCCCAGGCGCGAGGACCTGATGGTCGAGGTGACCAAACTCGAGCTGATCCATGCGGACCGCTCGATCGTCGAGGAGAAGAAGCGCCTGTTGGAGAGGGTGGAGGAGCTCCACGAGTTCAACCCGATGCTCGGGCTTCGCGGATGCCGGCTCGGGATCTACTACCCCGAGATCACCCGGATGCAGGCGCGCGCCATCTTCGAGGCGGCGTGCGAGGTGACCCGCGAGGGGATCCGGGTCCACCCCGAGGTCATGATCCCGCTCGTCAGCATGGTGGGAGAGATGCGGGCGCAGAAGGAGATCGTCGTCGCGGCAGCGGAGGAGACGATGCGGCGGCAAAAGAAGAAGTTCCCGTACACCGTGGGAACGATGATCGAGCTGCCGCGCGCCGCGGTGACGGCGGACGAGATCGCGACCGAGGCGGAATTCTTCTCCTTCGGCACGAACGACCTCACCCAGACGACGTTCGGGTTCTCCCGCGACGACTCGGGGAAATTCATCCAGCACTACATGAACCGTTCGGAGCTGTGCCCGCAGTGCGGCACGAAGCTGGAGAAGGATCTTTCCTGCGTGCCATGCAAGGTGACGTACACGAAGCGGGCGGCGAATATCCTCGACGCGGACGTGTTCGCGACCCTCGACCAGGACGGGGTCGGGAAACTCGTCCGGATGGGGGTCGAGAAAGGGCGTTCGACCCGTCCCGACCTGAAGGTCGGGATCTGCGGGGAGCACGGCGGCGACCCGAAGTCGGTCGAATTCTGCCACCGGACCGGGCTCGACTACGTCTCCTGTTCCCCGTACCGGGTGCCGATCGCGCGGCTTGCGGCGGCCCAGGCGGTTCTCCGCGAAAAGATGGAGGGAAAGAGACGCAAAAAGTAGCTATAAACAATAGGTATTCCTGACGGCGGCCCACCTGGGCCGCCGTTTTTTTTATCTTTACATCGGCCGAAAAACACCATATATTGCGCTTGGCGGGGTCTGCGTCCACAGGATGTAGAGGTTTGCCCGCTCCGGTGTGCGTCGGGCATGGGGTATCGATGAAACTGAAAAAACTGGAACTGATCGGGTTCAAGTCTTTCTACGACAAGACGACGTTTGATTTTTCCGCGGGGGTCACGGCGATCGTCGGCCCGAACGGATGCGGCAAGTCGAACATCGTCGACGCCATCCGCTGGGTCCTCGGGGAGCACGCCCCCTCCTTCCTTCGCAGCAAGGCCCTCGAGGACGTCATCTTCGCCGGCTCCGACGCCGCCGGTCCCCTCGGGATGGCCGAGGTCACCCTCACCTTCGTGAACGACGACGGGATCGCCCCTCCGGGGTACGAATCGTACGCGGAGATCGCGATCACCCGCCGGACGTTCCGCGACGGAGAGAGCGAGTTCTCCATCAACAAGGTTCCGTGCAGGCTCAAGGACATCGCCGAGCTGTTCCTCGACACGGGCGCCGGGGCGCGGGGTTACGCCATCATCCCCCAGGGGAAGGTGGGGGAGATCGTCGACGCGCGACCGGACGAGATGCGCATGATCATCGAGGAGGCCGCGGGGGTCGCCAAGTTCCGGGTCCGCCGGAAAGAGGCGGAGCGGAAGATGGAGAGCACCCGCCAGAACCTCTCCCGCGTGAAGGACATCCTCGAAGAGGTCCGGCGCCAGATCGGCTCGCTCGAACGGCAGGTCCGGAAGGCGGAACGGTACAAGGCGTTCCGGGCGGAACTGAAGGACCTGGATCTCCGCGTCGCTTCCCGCAGGCATCGCGCGATGACCCTTGCGTGCGATTCGGCGAGGGAGGCGTTGGGGAGAATCGAACACGAGCTCCTTGTCGTGCGTTCCGATCTCGCGCGGATGGAGACCGGCCGCGAGGAGGGGCGCGTGACGCTCGCGGAACGTGAACGGCTGCTGTCGGACCTGCGGGAGGAGCACGCCCGTCGAAAGGAGGAAGCGGCGCGCCGGGAGGCGGAATGGGACGGGCTTCGCGGACAGGCGGAACAGATCCGGCGGATGGCCGGGGAGGCGGGAGCGGAGATCGCCTCTCTCGAGGCGGAGATCGTGGCGCTCGATGCGCGGATCGCGGAGGCGGAGGGGGAGGCCGCCCGGCGGGGCGAGGGGCTTTCCTCGGCCCGGGCGCGCTGGGAGGAGGAAAACGCCCTGCTGGCCGCGGCGCGCGAAGGGCACCGGCTTGCGCAGGAGGAAGTCGAGCGCGCCAAGTCCGACCTGATGGTGCGCGTATCCCAGCACTCCGATGCGCGGTCCGGCGCCGAAGCGTTCTCGCAGCGGATCGCGGAAGGGGAGCGGTCCCTGGCCCGCCTCTCGGAACGGATCGAAGAGGCGGTCGCCGCGGTCGAAAAGGCCTCGCGAGAGTTCGACGCGGCGTCCTTCGCCGAGACGGCGGCGCGGGAGTCCCTCGCGGCTGCCGAGCGGTCCTGGGGGGAAACGGGGGCGGATCTCTCCGCCGCGAACGCGAGGCTCGACGCATCGGTCGAGGCGGCCCGGCGGGCCGAGAGCGAGCTTCGGGCGGCCGAATCCCGGCTGGCCACCCTTTCCGGGCTCCACGAGCGGAGGGACTGGGCTTCCTCGGGGGTTCGCGCCGTTCTCCAGCACTTCCGGAACGACGCCGCCGTCGAAAAAGAGGATCGCGGAATCTTCGGTGTGATGGGCGACATGATCGAGACCGAGGCCGCCTACGAGAAAGCGGTCGAGGCGGTCCTCGGGGAGCGGATGCAGTCCGTGGTGGTCCGGGACCACACCGAGGGGCTCTCGGCCATCCACTATCTGAAGGAATCCCGGGAAGGGCGGGGCGCCTTCGTCCCGGTGGGGTTGCGCACCCGGCACGAGGAACTCGCGTACGTCGGAGAGGAAGGCGTCGTCGGACCGCTCACGGAGATCGTGTCGGCGCCCCCGGAGTGCCGCGACCTGGTCCGGGGCCTGCTCGGGGGAACGCTCCTGGTCCGCACCCTCGAAACCGCGATCCGGCTCTGGAACCGCAACGGCGTGTGGAACTCCTATGTGACCCTCGAAGGGGACGTGGTGACCGCCGACGGCATCCTGATCGGAGGAGAGCAGGGAGCGGGCGAAGCGGGGATCCTCGCCCGGAAACGGGAGATCCGCGACCTGCAACGGGAGATCGAGGGGTTGCGCCGGGAATTGGACCGGCGGTCGCGGGCGGAGGAGGAGATCCGGGGCGAACGCGCGTCGCTCGAGGAGCGCCTCGCGGCATTCTTCCGGGGACGGGAGGATGCCCGCGCCGCGCACGCGGCCGCGGAGCAGGGAAGAGCGGTCCTTTCCGAGACCCTCGCGCAGGCGCGCGCCCTGCTCGACGGGCGGACCCGCGAAGAGGCCTATCTGCGCGGGGAGCTGGGGCGCATGAGAGAGGAACTCTCGGCCTCGCTTGCGACGGCCCGTGAATCCGAGCTTGCCCGGGGGGAAGAGGAGACGCGCTCCCGGGCGCTCCTGTCGGAAACGGAAGGGAAGCGGCTCCGCGCGGAAGAGATCCGGGAGCGTGCCCACGCCGCCGAGGTCGCGCTGCGGGGCCTCGAGGAAAAGGACCGCGCTTCGGCGGATCTGCGCGCCGCGCTTTCGGAGCAGGCGGATGGAAAGCGGCGCCTCCTGGCCGAGCGCCGCCGGCGCAAGGCCGACCAGGAACAGGAAGCGGTCTCCCTGGACGAGGCGATGCGGGCGGCCCGGGAAGCGATCGGACAGGGGGCGGCGACCCTCGCGCTCCTTCAGGAGCGGATCGAGGAGCGGGTGGCTTCGCTCGCGGAGGGCGTCTCCCGCGTTTCGGAAATCGAAACGGCGCTCCGCGAGGCGCGACGACGGGAGGCGGAGCTCGGCGAGCTGCAGGCCGCGGAACGCCTCCGGCTCCAACGCGCCGAGATGGATATCGCGGGGCAGGACGCCCTCCTCCACCAGCGGTACGAGCTTCACCTCGCCGATCTGCCTCCTGCGGCGTCCGCGGAAGCGGAAGAGGGCGGGGATCCGGAACTTCCCGTGATCGAGTCCAGGGCCGAGGAACTCCGTGAACGGATGAGTTCGATGGGGGAGGTGAACCTCGCCTCCCTCGAAGAGCACAGGGAGCTGACGGAGCGGTTCTCCTTTCTGAACTCCCAGAAGGAGGATCTCGAACAATCCCTCGAAGACCTTGCGAAGGCGATCCAGCGGATCAACCGGACGACCCGGGAGCGGTTCTCGAAGGCGTTCGAGGAGATCAACGGGAAGTTCGCCGAGGTGTTTCCCCGCCTGTTCCAGGGGGGACGCGCCGCCCTGCGCCTGGTCGACGAGGAAAACCTGCTCGAGTCGGGCATCGGGATCTTCGTCCAGCCGCCCGGCAAGAAGTCGCTCCCCTTAAGCAGCCTCTCCGGCGGGGAAAAGGCGCTCACCGCCATCAGCCTCATTTTCTCCATCTTCCTCGTCAAGCCGTCGCCGTTCTGCCTGCTCGACGAGGTCGATGCCCCCCTCGACGACGCCAACGTGGACCGGTTCAACGCACTGGTCCGGGAGATGTCCCGGCGGTACCAGTACCTCCTCATCACGCACAACAAGCGGACGATGGAACTGGCGGACGTCCTGTACGGGATCACGATGGAGAAGCACGGGATCTCCCGCACCGTTTCCGTCAAGCTGAACAGCTGACCCCCCGGGCGACGGCCGGAGCCTTTCCTTGAGCGAGCAGAACGACAGGTCCCGCGGCGCCTTTTTCTCCAGGCTGAAGGAGGGGCTTTCCAGGACGCGGGAGCTCCTCTTCATGAACGTCGAGGCGATCGCGCGAGGGATCGGCCCCGTGGACGAGAACGTCCTCGACCAGCTCGAGGAGGCGTTGATCCTCGCGGACGCGGGGGCGGAACTCGCGCAGGAGTACGTCGAGGCGCTGCGCGCCGCGTGGCGCCGCGGGGAACTCCCGGACACGGACGCGCTGCGGGCCCGTTTGCGGGGGATGGTGGCGGACACGCTCGCCCCGCGGATGGTCCCCTTGAAGGTGGTTCCCCCGTATCCGTTCGTCGTCCTCGTCGTCGGCGTCAACGGCGTGGGAAAGACGACCACCATCGGCAAGGCGGCCGCAGGACTTCGGGCGGAGGGGCACACGGTCCTCCTTGCCGCCGCCGATACCTTCCGCGCCGCGGCGATCGAGCAACTCGTCGCCTGGGCGGACCGGGCGGGGGCGGACATCGTGCGGCACAAGGAAGGGGCGGACTCCTCGGCCGTCGCGTTCGACGCCGTCCGGGCGGCGAAGGCGCGAGGGACCCACGTGGTCCTCGTCGACACCGCGGGGCGGCTCCACACGAAGTCCCACCTGATGGAAGAGGTGCGAAAGGTCGTCCGGGTGATCGGGAAGGAGATCCCGGGCGCACCGCACGAGGTCCTGCTCGTCCTGGACGCCACGAACGGACGCAACGCCATCGCCCAGGCGAAGACGTTCCAGGAGTTCACCGGCGTGACGGGCCTTGCGCTCACCAAGCTGGACGGGACCGCGAAGGGCGGCGTCGTTCTCTCCGTGACGCGGGAGATCGGCGCCCCGATCCGTTACATCGGCGTCGGCGAAAAGGCCGGGGATCTGCGCCCCTTCGACGCCCGGGACTTCGCCGAGGCGCTCTTCTGACGCCTCGCCCCCCATGATCGATCATCTCTTCCTCCAGATCGTCGGGGGGGTCTTCCTTCTTCTCTACGCGATCCGCCTCACCGGCCAGGGGTTCGAGCTGGCCTTCTCCTCGGCATTCGACAAAGCGTGGTCCTCCGCCGGCGGAAGCCGTGCCCGCGCCTTCGCGGCGGGGGTCGCCGGCACCGCCCTGCTGCAGAGCTCGGGTGCGCTGGTCACCCTCCTCATCTCCTTCGCCCACGTGGCGACCCTCCCGCTCGCGCGCTCGCTCGGCATCGTGCTCGGCGCCGACATCGGATCGACGCTGACCGTCCAGGTCCTCTCCTTTCGTGTCTACCAATATGCCTTCCCGGTCCTCTCCGCCGGGGCCTTCCTGTTCCTCTGGGGGCGCAAGGGGAAGGTACGCGCGATCGGTCAGGGGATCCTCGGTTTCGGGTTCATGCTGCTGGCCCTCCGCTTCCTGTCGGAGGCGGCGGGCGATGCGGGACGCATCGAGGGGCTCCGGATCCTCATGGCGCAATTCCAGGATTCCCCCTTCACCGGCTTCGTCCTCGGGGCGCTCCTCGCCGCCCTGTTCCAGAGCGGCACCGCCGTCCTGATCCTCCTCATCGCTTTCGCCAAGGAGGGGATCCTGTCGGCGCCGGCCGTGCTTCCGCTGGTCCTCGGCGCGAACGTCGGGGGGACCGCGGTCGCTTTCGTCGCCGCGTCGGGCCTCGCCTCGGAGGGGAAACGCGTCGCCTGGGGACACCTGGCCATCAAGGCGTCAGGGGCGTTGCTGTTCCTCCCCCTGTTCCCCACGGCTCTCCGGGCCATCTCGGCGCTTTCCCGCGATGGAGCGCACCTGGTGGCGAACGCGCACACGCTTTTCAATCTGTCCCTGGCGCTCCTCTTTCTCCCGCTGGTGGACAAGATCGCTTCCCTGCTGACGCGCGCGATCCCCACGCCCAAGGGGAGCGTTCCCCGGGGGCAGCCGGTATTCCTCGACCGGGAACATCTTCCGGTCGCCGGAGCGGCCCTCGGGCAGGTCGCCCGGGAGATCGTGCGGATGGCGGACATGCTCCAGGAGATGCAGGAGGATGCGATCGAGGCCATCCGGAGCGGGGACATGGCGCGGGTGGAACGGATCGCGCGGGCCGACGACGACGTGGACCGGCTCACGCGGGAAATCAAGGTGTTCCTGTCCACGCTGGGGGAGGGCTCTCTTGATTCCGACCAGACACAGCGGGCGGTGGCGTACATCGCGATCGTCAGCGACCTCGAGAACATCGGCGACTTCGTGGACAAGACGGTGACGGACCACCTCCGGCGGCTTGGGGAGCGTAACCAGCGGTTCTCGGAGGAGGGGGGGCGGGAACTCGTCGCTTTCCTGACCGAGGTGGGGTCCCTCTACCGGGAGGCGGTGTCCGCCTTTGTGACCCGTGACCGGAACGCCGCCCGGAACGTCATCGATCGCAGAAAGGAGATCGGCGCAAGGGAGCGCGAACTCCGGATGGCCCACATCCGGAGGGTGCAACGCGGAACCCCCGAGTCCCTCGAGTCCAGCGCGGCGCATCTGGACATCCTCTCCTCATGGAAGGGAATCGTCTCCCACTGCGTCTCGATCGCTCACGCCGTGTCGCAGATGGAAGGGTGACCCGGCTTCGCCATTGAATCCGCAAGGCCTACGGGGTATCCTGCATACGGATTTCCCGTACGGAATTCCGGTCGGGAACGGATGACGACTCAAGGAGATGCCGGGATGGGAGAAGAATCATTCGCATTGATCGAGAAGAAGATCAGCGACCTGGTGCAGGTCGTGTCCGCGCTGAAAAAAGAGAAGGAAAGCCTCGCGACGGAACTCGCGCGGAAGGACGGGGAGGTCCGGGACCTGAACCGGAAGCTGGCCGAACTGTCGCGGGAACGCGGCGAGGTGAAGGACCGGGTGGACAAGCTCCTCTCCCGCCTGGATACCATTGAGTTATAGAGGCGCGGCGGTATAATGGAGTGAGAGAGGATGGGGAACCGGGTCGACGTCAATATTGCCGGGTACGCCTTGACCGTTCGAACCGACCGGTCGGAGGAGCACATGGCGCGCCTGGCGGATACGCTGAACGCAAGGGTCCGGGAGATCCAGAAGTCGGGGGGAACGTCGAACTACCTGAACATCGTGATGCTCGCGGCGATGGAACTTGCCGACGAGGTCCTGATGTTCGAAGAGCGGCTCCGGGAAGTCCGTGAGCAGGTCGAGTCGTTGAGCAGGGAAAGGGAAGATCTGAAAAACCGGTTGGAACGGAAAAGCCGGGATCTCCTCGCCACGCTCGACGATGCGTTGAAATAGGCCGGCAGGAAAATCGCTCGAGCCCCTGCCGTGCGCGTGATCGGCGGGAGAGTTTGAGCCAACACACGACGAACGGGATCCCAACCTGGCGACGGTGAGCATCCCCCCTTACGGGGAAGCCTGAAGCCGCCAACCCCGGGAACCCACCTGGTGAAAGCCAGGTTCAACTCGACCGTCGACACGGCATTCGCGGGGGCGCTCCATCCGGGACGGAAACCGGGCGCGGAAGGCCCGTTGGTATAGATCAGGGCGGCAATAACCGTTGTTGCGGCGACGTTTTTATCGCGGTTCGATGCGGCGGCAATAATCGTTTGAATAGATGTACCCGGCGTGGTACGCCGAAACGTTTCCGCAACGCGAGCGCAGCAACCCCGCGGCTTACGCCTCCCTTCCACCTCCGCTGAAAGGCGTCCGATGCTCGTCCTTGAACGCAAGGCGATCCTTCGCAAGGAAGGCCGCGCCCGCATTCGCGGGTGGGCCGCGTCGGCGTCTTCCGGGCAGGAGGGCGACCTCGCCCAGGAGCACTTTCTCCGGGAGTTTCCGCCGCGTTCCGGGATCGCGGCGGCCCTCTACTGCGCGCTGCCCGGCGAGGTACCGACCGAACGGATCCGCCGCGCATACCTTGCGGCGGGTGCGCACCTCTACTATCCCCGGGTCACGGGGAGGGGAACGCTCGCCTTCTACCCGCACCGGGAAGGGGACGGGTGGGAGACGGGGCCGTACGGGATCCCCGAACCTGCGAATCCGGGGGACCGCAAACCCCGGCGGGGGGGATGGGACATCGTCGTGGTGCCCGGGGTCGCCTTCGACCGGAGAGGGAACCGGCTGGGGCACGGGTTCGGCTATTACGACCGGTTCCTCGGGAGTCTGCCGGAGGTCGTCCTGCGGGTCGGGCTTGCCTGCGCGCGTCAACTGGTTCCGGAGGTGCCGGTCGATCCGTGGGACGTGCCCGTCCACGCGCTGGCGACGGAAGAGGGGGTGATCCGGGTCGTCGAAGCGTCCGGATCCCCTGAACAATAGATGCTGTACCGGGGAGGCACACCTTGAATATGGCAACGGTGATCATCGCGGTCCTTGCGGTCCTGGTCGTGGCGCTCGGGCTGTACGTGGTGTCATTGCTCGCGGGCAAGAAGAGCACGCTGGAAAAGGCGCACGCCGAGGCGCGTGCCGAGGCGGAGAAGGCGGCGGAGATCCTTCATGGCGCACGGAAGGAGGCCACGAACATCCTGAAGGAGGCCGCCCTCCAGGCCAAGGACCACCTGCTGCAGGTCAAGATCGACTTCGAGAAGGAGACGAGGGACAGGAAGAACGAGCTGGGGCAGCTCGAGAAGCGGCTCCTGCAGAAAGAGGACCAGTTCGACCGCAAGAACGAGCAGGTCGAGACGCGGGCCGCCGAGTACGCAAAGAAGGAACGGGAGATCGCCGAACATGCCCGGAAGCTCGAGGCGGGGCAGGCGGAACTCGACGCCCGGCTGGCGGCGGTGCAGGCCGAGCTCGAGCGGGTGGCGGGCATCTCGACCGAACAGGCCAAGGCGGAGATCGTGGAGCGGATCGCCGACGACGCGAAGATGGAAGCCGGCAAGAAGATCCGCGTGATGGACGAGGAGTTCAAGGAGGAAGCGACGCAGAAGGCGCGGAAGATGATTTCCCTCGCCGTGCAGCGGTACGCGGCGGACTACGTCACCGAGCACGTCGTGAGCGCGGTGCCGCTTCCGTCCGAGGATATGAAGGGGCGGATCATCGGCCGCGAGGGACGCAACATCCGCGCATTCGAAGCCGCCACCGGGATCGACGTCATCATCGACGACACCCCCGAGGCGGTCATCCTGTCCGGCTTCAACCCGGTCCGGCGGGAGGTCGCCCGGATCTCCCTGACCCGTCTCCTTCAGGACGGGCGAATCCACCCGGCGCGGATCGAGGAGACGGTCGAGAAGGTGACCAAGGAGGTGGAGGAGACGATCCGCGAAGCGGGCGAGCAGGCGCTCTTCGACCTCGGGATCCACGGCGTCCACGCGGAACTCGTGAAGCTGATCGGGAAGTTGAAGTACCGCACCTCGTACGGGCAGAACATCTATTCCCATTCCCTCGAGGTGGCGTTCCTGTGCGGGATGATCGCCTCGGAACTGGGACTCAACGCCAAGGTCGCCAAACGCGCGGGACTCCTGCACGACATCGGAAAGGCGGTCGACCACGAGGTCGAGGGGCCGCACGCACTGATCGGGGCGGACCTCGCCCGGAAGTTCGGAGAATCCGCCCGGATCGTCCACGCGATCGGGGCGCACCACGAGGATGAGTCGCCCAAGGACATCCTGCCGATCCTGGTGCAGGCGGCGGATGCCCTCTCCGGCGCCCGGCCCGGCGCCCGCCGGGAGATGCTGGCGAACTACCTCAAGCGTCTCGAGGACCTCGAAGCGATCGCGAAATCGTTCGCCGGGGTCGAGAAGTCGTACGCGATCCAGGCGGGCCGGGAGATCCGCATCATCGTCGACTACCAGAAGATCGGGGACGACGCGGCGACTCTCCTTGCGCGGGACATCGCGAAGAAGATCGAGACGGACCTCTCCTACCCGGGGCAGATCCGCGTGACCGTCATCCGGGAAACCCGCGCCGTCGAATACGCGCGATAGGTACGTTTCGGCGGAGTCGCCGCAGGAGGGGGGGCGCAGTGAGGTAAAGCGCAGCCGTGCAGGTTCGTCGCACGGCGAGCCACGAACGGAGCCCCGCCCTCAGAGGCGACGCAGCCGAAGAGATCGCAGTTTGGATACGATATTTATGAAACGGAGCGCGTAGGGGGTTTTTCCGATGTGGGTCCTGTTCCTCGGCGACGTGGTGGGCAAGCC
>Ga0209641_10000056_pt1:0-12500 | contig 75851 bp, 58 predicted proteins | sample RifCSP16_1_FD_184022 | JGI IMG/M metagenome (GOLD analysis project Ga0209641, IMG submission 184022) | Soil microbial communities from Rifle, Colorado - Rifle CSP2_sed 16_1 (SPAdes) (version 2) | ecosystem: Environmental > Terrestrial > Deep subsurface > Rock core/Sediment | place... | reverse complement strand
CCGTCGACAGGGTGACCGCGTGCCTTTTGCATAATGAGTCAGCGAGTTACCTTACGTGGCAAGGTTAAGCCGGAAGGCGGAGCCGTAGCGAAAGCGAGTCCGAAACGGGCGACATAGTCACGTGGGGTAGACCCGAAACCAGGTGATCTACCCATGGCCAGGATGAAACAGGTGTAAAAGCCTGTGGAGGTCCGAACCGGTGTTGGTTGAAAACAGCTCGGATGAGCTGTGGGTAGGGGTGAAAGGCTAATCAAACCTGGAAATAGCTGGTTCTCCCCGAAATATATTTAGGTATAGCCTCGGGGCATTCAGTGACGGGGGTAGAGCACTGGATGGGCTAGGGGACCTACCAGTCTACCAAACCCAACCAAACTCCGAATACCGTCAACTGCTATCCCGGGAGTCAGTCTACGGGCGATAAGGTCCGTGGTCGAGAGGGAAACAACCCAGATCGCCAGCTAAGGCCCCAAAATATGTGCTAAGTGGAAAAGGATGTGGGAACGCTAAGACAGCCAGGAGGTTGGCTTAGAAGCAGCCATCCTTTAAAGAAAGCGTAACAGCTCACTGGTCGAGTGGGCCCGCGCCGAAAATTCACCGGGGCTCAAGCACATTGCCGAAGCTGCGGGTGGCCTCCGCAAGGAGGTCGCGGTAGGGGAGCGTTCCATTGTAGGTCGAAGCCGGACCGTAAGGACCGGTGGACGAACTGGAAGTGCTTATGCTGACACAAGTAGCGATAAAGCGGGTGAAAAACCCGCTCGCCGTAAGCCTAAGGGTTCCTGGGGAAGGTTAATCCGCCCAGGGTTAGTCGGATCCTAAGGTGAGGCCGACAGGCGTAACCGATGGAAAACAGGTTAATATTCCTGTACCACCATTCCCGCGTTACCACCGAAGGGGGGACGCAGAAGGGTAGGCGAGCCAGCTGACGGACGTGCTGGTCCAAGCCGGTAGGGGGGCTTCCCAGGCAAATCCGGGAGGCCGCTATCTCCGAGAGGTGATGGGGAGGGGCTTCGCCCCGCAAACTCGCTGATCCCACGCTGCCGAGAAAAGCCTCGTAGGGAGTTGGAATGGTGTCCGTACCGCAAACCGACACAGGTAGGCAGGGAGAATATCCTAAGGCGCTCGAGTGATCCCTCGTTAAGGAACTCGGCCAATTACCCCCGTAACTTCGGGAGAAGGGGGGCCCTTTGGGGTGAGGAGACTTGCTCTCCAGGCTTCAGGGGGCCGCAGAGAAATGGCCGCGGCGACTGTTTACTAAAAACACAGGACTCTGCTAAGTCGTGAAGACGACGTATAGGGTCTGACGCCTGCCCGGTGCCGGAAGGTTAAGGGGCGATGTCAGGGGGGCAACCCTCGAAGCTTCAAACCGAAGCCCCGGTAAACGGCGGCCGTAACTATAACGGTCCTAAGGTAGCGAAATTCCTTGTCGGGTAAGTTCCGACCTGCACGAATGGCGTAACGATCGCGGCACTGTCTCAACGAGGGGCTCGGCGAATCTGAAATACCGGTGAAGATGCCGGTTACCCGCACCTAGACGGAAAGACCCCGTGCACCTTCACTGCAACTTGGCATTGGATTTTGGAATAGCTTGTGTAGCATAGGTGGGAGGCTTTGAAACCGGGGCGCTAGCTCCGGTGGAGCCAACAGTGAAATACCACCCTGGTTGTTCCGGAATTCTAACCTGGGCCCGTCATCCGGGCCGGGGACATTGCCTGGTGGGCAGTTTGACTGGGGCGGTCGCCTCCCAAAGAGTAACGGAGGCGCGCGAAGGTTCCCTCAGGCTGATTGGAAACCAGCCGACGAGTGTAAAGGCATAAGGGAGCTTGACTGCGAGACTGACAAGTCGAGCAGGTGCGAAAGCAGGTCTTAGTGATCCGGTGGTTCCGCATGGAAGGGCCATCGCTCAACGGATAAAAGGTACGCCGGGGATAACAGGCTTATCTCCCCCAAGAGTTCACATCGACGGGGAGGTTTGGCACCTCGATGTCGGCTCATCGCATCCTGGGGCTGAAGTAGGTCCCAAGGGTTTGGCTGTTCGCCAATTAAAGCGGTACGTGAGCTGGGTTTAAAACGTCGCAAGACAGTTTGGTCCCTATCTGATGTGGGCGTTGGATACTTGAAGGGAGCTGTCCCTAGTACGAGAGGACCGGGATGGACGCACCGCTAGTGTACCAGTTGTTCCGCCAGGGGCATCGCTGGGTAGCTATGTGCGGAAGGGATAACCGCTGAAAGCATCTAAGTGGGAAACCCGCCCTGAGATGAGGTCTCCCGGGGATTCAATCCCCCTGAAGGGCCCTCGTAGACTACGAGGTTGATAGGCCGGGGGTGTAAGCGCGGCGACGCGTTTAGCTGACCGGTACTAATCGCCCGTGCGGCTTGACCACTATTCAACGGATGAAAGAATTCGGACACGCGGGACGAATCGGTTGGCGCATGTGTTTGCGCAGATATCCAGCTTTCGGTGGCGATGGCGGAGAGGCAACACCCGTTCCCATCCCGAACACGGAAGTTAAGCTCTCCAGCGCCGATGGTACTGCGGGGTTACCCCCGTGGGAGAGTAGGTCGCCGCCGAATTTAATCTTGGGCCCTTGCGCCGGAAACGGAGCAGGGGCCTTTCACTTTTTGAACGCGTCTTGAAAAAAACGCGGCAACTACGGGATCCGGAGAGGGCATCGTGAGCGGCCACAATAAATGGAGTTCGATCAAGCATAAAAAGGGGAAGGCCGACGCGCTGCGCGGCAGGGCGTTCACCAAGATCACCCGCGAGATCATCACCGCGGCGAAGATCGGCGGCGGCGACCCGGAGGGGAATGCCCGGCTTCGGGCTGCGATCCTCGCCGCCAAGGCGGTCAACATGCCGAACGACAACATTTCGCGCGCGATCCGGAAAGGCACCGGCGACCTCGAAGGCGTCTCGTACGAGGAGTACATGTACGAGGGGTACGGGCCGAACGGCGTGGCGGTGCTGGTGAAGGTCCTCACCGACAACAAGAACCGGACCGTGGCCGATCTCCGGCATACCTTCACGAAGTACAACGGCAACCTCGGCGAGACCGGGTGCGTCAACTGGATGTTCGGAAAGAAGGGTTCGATCAGCATCCTGAAGGAGTCCGTCGACGAAGAGAAGCTGATGGAGCTGGCCCTCGACCTGGGGGCCGACGACGTCGACAACGATCCCGAATCCCATGAATTCGAGGTTCGGTGCGAGCCCGAGGTCTTCGAAGACGTGAAGAAGGGGCTCGAGGAGAAGGGGGTGAAGGTCTCCTCCGCCGAGGTGGCGATGGTCCCCCAGACGACGGTCCACCTCGAGGGGAAGGCCGCCGAGACGATGCTGAAGATGATGAGCGCCCTCGAGGAGTCCGACGACGTCCAGAACGTCTGGGCGAACTTCGACATCACCGACGAGGCGATGGAGGCGTTCGGCTGATGGGCGGCAGCGGGGGACACTCCCGATAATGCCTGATGAGTAGCCCTCGTCGGATTCTGGGGATCGATCCGGGCTCGCTGCGCACCGGGTACGGGATCGTGGACCTGCGGGGAAACGCCGTGACCCCCGTCGCGTGGGGCGTGATCCGCACGGACGGGGAAGGATCGTTTCCCGAACGCCTCTTCAGGATCCACCGGGAGCTCGCCGATCTGATCCTCCTTCATCGGCCCACGGAAGCCGCGGTCGAGAAGGTCTTCCTCGCGAAAAACGCCTCTTCCGCCCTGAAGCTCGGGCAGGCGAGGGGTGCGGCGATCGTCACCTGCGGGGTCCACGGCCTCGCGGTCCACGAATACAGCGCGAAGGAGATCAAGTCCGCCGCCACCGGATACGGCGGCGCCCCCAAGGAACAGGTCGCCGGTATGGTGGCCCGTCTCCTCGGGATCCGCGATCCGATCCCCCCGGACGCGTCCGACGCCCTCGCCATCGCCTTCTGCCGCGCCGTCACCCGCGACTTGTAGCTGGCGCAGTCGCTACAGGGCTCGCGGGCGGGTTCCACTCCGCTACGTTCGCGATCTGCGTCCGCTCACTGCGATTCCGCTCGACGCAACCTCTGCCTCGCTCCATACGCCGCCCCACGGGGTACCCCCGCTGCGCCCTTGTAGCGAATGTTATCTATGCGCTTGGCGACTCCCCTGCGTCGTGCCCCCCGTTTGTCCTACACCGGAGGTACCCCAGGGAGCGCATTTCATTCGGGAGTGGGGTGCGCTTCCTGGGGTCGCCACGGGTCGTGTTATCATAGGTCCCGATGATCGACCATCTTCGAGGGCGCCTCGCCGGGGGCGGGAAAGATTTCGTGGTGCTGGAGTGCGCCGGGATCGGTTTCCGCGCGCACATCTCCGCCGCCACCCGCAAGGATCTTCCCCCCGAGGGAGAGAGCTGCATCCTCCACACGCACCTCCATTTCCGCGAGGGCGGCGCAGACCTGTACGGTTTCTCCTCCGACACGGAGCGGGAGATCTTCCTCGCGACGATCGGGGTGAGCGGCGTGGGTCCGAAGTCGACCATGGCCATGCTCTCGGTTCTCGGCGTCCCGGGTGTCCTCGCCGCGTGCGCACGGGAAGACGCCTCCGCGTTCACGCGCGTGCCGGGGATCGGGAAGAAGCTCGCCCAGCGCATCGCCCTGGAACTGCCGGACCGGCTGAAGAAGGTTTCGGTCGATTTCGCCCCCCTGGGAGGGGAGCCGGCGGAAGTCCCGACGGCGCCGGAGGCGCAGGCCTCGGAGGCGCTGGCGGCCCTCGGTTTCCCGCGGGCCGAGTCCCAGCTTGCCGTGGCGGCCGTACGGCGGGAGAAAGGCGCGGACCTCTCCGCGGATCTCCTGATCCGCGATGCGTTGCGCCGCCTGTCGGGAGGGCGATAACGCGTGACGGCGGAGCGAAACGTCGTGGATGCGTCCGGGGGCAGGATCGTCGATCCCGCCGCGGCCGGCGGCGAAATCACCGTGGACCTGTCCCTTCGGCCGAAGCGGTTCGCCGAATTCATCGGACAGACCGCGATCGTATCGAACCTGCGCACCTACATCGCCGCCGCGAAGGGGCGGGGCGAGGCGCTCGACCACGTCCTCCTGTCCGGCCCGCCGGGCCTGGGGAAGACGACGCTGGCCCATATCGTCGCCAACGAGATGGGGGTGGGAATCCGCACGACTTCCGGCCCCGCGATCGAGAGGAAAGGGGACATCGCCGCGATCCTCACGGCGCTCGAGCCCGGGGATGTCCTGTTCATCGACGAGATCCACAGGCTGAGCCGCGTAGTGGAGGAACTTCTCTACTCGGCGATGGAAGATTTCGCCCTCGACATCATCCTCGGGCAAGGACCGTCCGCGAAATCGATCCGGCTCACTCTTCCGAGGTTCACGCTGGTGGGCGCCACGACGCGCACCGGACTGCTCACATCCCCGCTGCGCGACCGGTTCGGAGTCCCCCTGCGCCTCGAGTATTACGGGACGGAGGAGTTGAAGGAGGTGATCCGGCGCTCGGCGGCCTCCCTCTGCATCCCCGTCGACGACGCGGGGGCGGGGGAGATCGCCCGCCGATCCCGCGGCACGCCGCGCATCGCGAACCGGCTCCTGCGGCGTGTCCGCGACTTCGCCCAGGTGACGGGGAACGGCACGATCACCCGGGAGAATGCGGATCACGCGCTGCTTCGGATGGAGGTCGACCGGGAGGGGCTCGACGTGATGGACCGGAAGATCCTGAGCGTGGTCGTCGAGAAGTTCGGGGGAGGTCCCGTCGGCGTGGAGACGATCTCCGCCTCCGTGAGCGAGGAGCGGGACACGATCGAGGACGTCTACGAGCCGTTCCTCATCCAGCGCGGTTTCCTCAAGCGCACCCCTCGGGGAAGGGTGGCGACCCCTTCGGCGTGGAAGCACCTCGGGCTTGCGGTCCCGAAGACGGCCGCCCAGGAAGAGCTGTTCGGGTAATCGTCGCGTGCCGGCGCACCTCGGAAAGACGCTGGTCGTCATCGGGTTGCTGGTCGCCGGGGTCGGCGTCCTGTTCCTGTTCGCGGACAAGATCCCGTGGCTGGGCAGACTCCCCGGCGATATCACCCTCCGGCGGGACAACTTCACGTTCTACTTCCCGATCGTGACGTGCCTCGTCATCAGCGTCCTCCTCTCTCTCCTGTTCTGGCTGTTCCGGAAATAATGCTGTGGATCGGCTGACTCAGGCTGTTGCGTATCTGCCACACTCCTTCCGGAAAACCTGAGCGAGTCCGGTTTAACTAATTGAAACACAAATGAATTAATTGTTCGGCATTTGGCATGCCTGTTGCTTTCATCCATGGAAACTACGTCGCGGGGAGCGGACGGTGAGGATCTTCCAACGGACATTGGCAAAGGAAGTGCGGTTCTCCGGGGTGGGGCTGCACTCCGGAGCCGTCGTGCGCGCGAAGATCCTCCCCGCCGCTCCCGATACCGGGATCGTCTTCCATCGGACCGATCTCGGCGCGGACATCCCCGCCGGCGTGGGGAACGTCGTCGAGACTTCCTATGCGACCGTGCTGGCGTCCGGCGCGGCGCGTCTTTCCACGGTCGAGCATTTCCTTTCCGCCCTCTGCGGGATGCAGGTCGACAACGCGCTGGTCGAGGTGGACGGGCCCGAGATGCCGATCCTCGACGGGAGTTCGCTGGAAATCGCCCGCGCGCTCGCCGGCGCGGGATACCTGGAGCAAGCGTCCCGCCGCCGCTTCGTCGATGTCGACGTCCCGAGGAAGCTTCACCGGGACGGCTCGATGGTGGCCCTCTCCGCGTCGGCGGACCTCGATATCCTGGTCACCATCGACTTCCCCGCGGCCGCCATCGGGAAACAGTGGCTCCGATTCACCCTCACCCCGGAGAAGTATCTCTCCGAAATCGCCCCCGCGCGGACATTCGTCCTGCGGCACCAGATCGAGGCGCTCCGGGCAGCGGGCCTGGCGCGCGGCGGATCGCTAGAAAACGCCATCGTCGTCGAAGACGGGATCGTCCACAACCCCGGGGGACTTCGCTTCCCGGACGAGTTCGTCCGTCACAAGATGCTCGATTTCCTTGGGGACATCGCCCTCGTCGGCCGCCCGGTCCGCGGTTTCTTCCTCGCGGTGCGCCCCGGTCACACCATCAACCGGGATCTCGTGGAACTCCTCTCGGGTTCTTCCCGTCCCATCGCGCCGGCGGTGTCCATGGCCTCGTCCGGGACGCCCGCGGAACTTTTCGTCACCGCGTAGGCGCTCCTTCAGGGACTGTTGCAGGATTGCATCATCCGGGTATAATGGCCCGGGGGGTGGAAGTGCGCGTCCTGCTGGCCTTTTTCACGTGGTCTCTCATCGTGGCCTTTCCCGGCCAGCTCCTTGCCGCCCCGCCGCATCCGAAGATCTCCGGAGTGTCCGGAGAGATCCGGTCCGGACAGGCCCGCGTGCGCTTCACCCTCCAGAACGCGTTTTCCCCCGAAATGGTCGAAGCCCTGAAGAGCGGGATCGAGATCACCTTCAAGACCACCGTCGAGATCGAGCGGGTGTACAAACGATGGTTCGACCGGCCGATGGGGAAGGTCCGGTATACGCGGTCCGTGCGGTACGACGCGCTGGCGCGCGTCTATCGCCTCCACCGCGACGACGGAGACGAACTGCTGCCGGACGTTCTCTCCGCCCTGGACCGGATGACCCGGTTCGAGGTGATCGTCCCGGTGACCGGTGACGTGGAACGGGGAAAACCGTACCGGGCGAACGTCCACGCCCGGCTGGACAAGGTCGGGCTCTCCGAACCGCTTCGGTCCATCTTCTTCTTCTCCTCCCTGTGGGACGTCGAGACCGACTGGGCCCGCGGGATCATCCAGGCCCCGTGAACGTTTCCCCCGTCGGACAACCCGCTCCGGACCGGGGAGCGGACCCCGTGAGGCGGCGGAGGGAGCGGTGGGCCATCGGGATCGTCGCCGTCCTCGTCGCGGTCCTGACGTACCTCGAGGCGCACCTGGCCGCGGTCGGCGGTTCGGTCGCCTTCTCGAGCAACATCGTCATCTTCGCGCTGATCAACCTGAACGTCGTGCTCGTCGTCCTGCTGATCTTCCTCGTGACAAGGAACGTCTTCAAGATCCTCCTGGACCGGCGGCGGAACATCCTCGGGGCGAAGATCCGGTCCCGGCTCGTTCTCATCTTCATCTCCTTCTCCCTCATCCCGACGATCCTCCTGTTCATCGCGGCGACGAACATCACGACGACGAGCATCAAGTCGTGGATCGGCGGCAGGGTGGGGCAGGCGCTCACCGGCGCCATCGAGATCGCGCGGGAACGCCTGGAGGCGGAGGCCCTCGCCCTTTCGCCGGTAGCTTCGGGCGCCGCCTCCGCACTGGCCGGCGCCGCGGACCCCGCTTCCTTCCCGAAAGTTCTCGGAACGGCCCGGGCCATGGGCCCCGCCGGCACCGCACTGCTCTTTTTCGAAAACGACGCCGAGGTCGCCCGGGACGGCGAGGTTCCGCCGCCGGTGAGGGCGGAGCTCCTCAACAGGATCAAGGGGATGAAGGGGGCCGGGCCCGGGAAGGAGTCGGGGACCCTCATCGGGGACGATTTCGCCGCCGCCTGGCGCCGCGTCCCCGGGGGCGTCATCGCCGTGGCGGTTCGGCCCCTCCCTCCCGCGGAGGCGATGCGGATCCGGGAAATCGCCAAGGCGTACGACGAGTACCACCAGGTGCGGTTGCTGGACGACCCGATCCGCGCCAGCTACGTCGGCATCCTCATCCTCATCACGCTCCTCATCGTCTTCGCCGCCTCCTGGATGGGGATCTACCTTGCGCAGCGAATCACCGTGCCGGTCCAGTTGCTCGCCGAGGGCACCGAAAAGGTCGCCCGGGGGGACCTCGACGTTTCGCTGGAGTACCGCTCCGACGACGAGTTCGGCACCCTGGTCGCCTCGTTCAACCGGATGACGGCGGACCTGAAGGCGATGAAGGGGAACCTGGAGGAGACCAACGCCTCCCTGAGCCGGACGTACGACGAGCTGGGCCGCCGCACGCAGTTCATCGAAACGATCCTGAACAACATCTCCACGGGGGTCATCGTCATCGACCGCCACGGCCGGATCGCGATGATCAACAAGGTCGCCGAACGGCTCCTGCGGATTCCCCCCGAGGGCGCGGTGGGACGGATGTACCGCGAAGTGGTCCAGGAGGAGCATTACGAGGCGATCCGGAGCCTCTACCGCGAGGCGGACGAAGCCGCGCGCGGGCAGGTCGAGCGCCAGGTGGAGCTCACCGTGGGCGAGAAGCGGATCGCGTTTCGCGTGAGCCTCACCGCGCTGCGCGACGACGCGGGGGAGTACATGGGGCTGGTCGCCGCGTTCGACGACCTTTCCCAGGCGATGCGCCTGCAACGCGTCCTTGCGTGGCGGGAGGTGGCCCGGCGGATCGCGCACGACATCCGCAATCCCCTCACGCCGATCCAGCTCTCCACCGAGCGGATGCGGCGGAAATACGCGTCTGCGCATGCGGAAGACCCGGTATTCGCCGAGTGCACGCAGGCGATCCTTTCCGAGGTGGACACGCTCAAGCACCTGGTCGAGGAATTCACGCGCTTCGCGCGAATGCCGGTCCCCCGGTTCGTGGAGGGGGACCTCCCGGCGGAGATCCGCACCGTCGTGGAGACGTACCGGACGTCCCATCCCGGGATCCGCTGGGAATTCCGCGGCGAAGGGCCGCCGGGCGTCTGGTTCGACCCGTTCCAGATCCGGCGGGCCGTCACCAACCTGCTCGACAACGCCGCCGCGGCCCTGGGGGAGATGGGGAACGTCACGGTGACGTGCACCCACGATGCAGCGGCCGGGAAGGCGCGGATCGTCGTCGCGGACGACGGGCCGGGGATCCCTCCGGGGGACCGGGACCGCCTGTTCGAGCCGTATTTTTCGCGGCGGGAGGGGGGCACGGGCCTTGGCCTGGCCATCGTGAGCGCGATCGCGAACGACCACGGGGGCACGGTCCGGATGACGGACAACACGCCGCGGGGCACCGCCTTCGAGCTGGAGTTCCCGGACCGGCCGCAGGGGAAGGGGTGAGGGGAAGATGGCGTTGACGGTGCTGGTGGTGGACGACGAGGAGAACATCCGGAAGAGCCTCGACGGCGTCCTCTCGGACGAGGGGTACCGCGTGCTCCAGGCCGGGAGCGGAGAACGCGCGATGGAGATCCTCTCCCGGAGCGCCGCCGACGCGGTGCTTCTCGACGTGTGGCTTCCCGGGATGGACGGCGTCGAGACCATGCGACGGGTCCGGGAGGCGTTCCCCCTGCTCCCGGTCATCATGATCTCGGGACACGGCACGATCGATACCGCGGTGAAGGCGGTGAAGAGCGGCGCGTTCGACTTCATCGAGAAGCCGATTTCCCTCGAGAAGCTGCTGATCACCCTGTCCCGGGCGGTGGAGCAGCGCGACCTGCGGGTCGAAAACGTGGAATTGCGGGAGCGGGCCGAGCGGAAATACCGGCTCGTCGGGGACTCTCCCGCGACGCGCGCGCTGCGGGCGGAGATCGCCGCCGCGGGGCCGACGAACGCCTCGGTCCTCATCACGGGGGAGAACGGTACGGGGAAGGAGATCGTGGCCCGCGAGATCCACCGGAACAGCCGCCGGAGCGGAAAGGCGTTCGTCCCCGTCAACTGCGCGGCGATTCCGGAGGAGCTCATCGAGTCCGAGCTCTTCGGGCACGAGCGCGGTTCGTTCACCGGGGCCACGGGGAGGCGCCGGGGGAGATTCGAGATGGCGGACGGAGGCACGCTCTTCCTCGACGAGGTGGGGGACATGAGCCAAAGGACCCAGGCCAAGATCCTGCGCGTCCTCGAGGAGCGGACGTTCGAGCGGGTCGGGGGAACGGAGCCGATCCATGTCGACGTCCGGATCCTCGCGGCCACGAACCGGAATCTCCTCGCGGAGGTGAGCGCGGGACGCTTCCGGGAGGATCTCTACTTCCGGCTGAACGTCTTCCCGATGCTCCTCCTCCCGCTTCGCGACCGGAAAGAGGACATCCCCCCGATCGCCGCGTACCTGTTGAAGGAGATCTCTTCCGAACAGGGGAAAGAATCGAAGGGGATCTCGGAAGGGGGGATGGAACGGCTCGTGGCCCATCCCTGGGCCGGCAACGTGCGGGAGCTGCGGAACGTGATCGAGCGGCTCGTGATCCTCACCGTGGGGAGGACGGTGGAGGAGGAGACGGTCCGCCGGGTGCTCGGCACCGAAACGGTCCGTTCTTTCGCCACGCCGTCCGCTCCGTTCGACATCGGGGATTTCCGCGAGGCGACCCTCGCCTTCGAAAAGGAGTACCTCGACCGGAAGCTGCGCGAGAACGATTTCAACATCAGCCGGACCGCGGAACGCCTGGGACTGGACCGGACGAGTATCCACCGAAAGATGAAGCAGCTCGGGATCCCGCCGGAAGCCGGGCGACGGTAGGCGGGGGATTTGATACCGGACCGGTTCGGAAAATACCGCGTCCTGCGGCGGATCGCCTCCGGCGGCATGGCGGAGGTGTACCTGTGCAGGCTTTCGGGAGAGGAGGGGTTCCGGAAGCGGGTCGCCTTGAAGGTGGTCCACCCCCGTCATGCGGAGGACCCGCTCTTCCGCGAGCTGTTCATCCGCGAGGCGCGCCTCGCGGCTTCCCTGTCCCACCCCAACCTCGTCCAGGTCTTCGATTTCGGCCGGGAGGGGGACGCGTATTTCCTCGCGATGGAATACATAGAGGGATGGAATCTCGCGCAGGTGGCGGCGCAGGCGCGGCAGTTCGATCTCCCCATCTCCCCGGGCGCCTGGCGTCACTGGGTCGACGGGATCTGGTCCGGCCTCGCGTACCTCCACGAGAAAGGGGTCGTGCATCGCGACGTATCCCCGGGGAATGTCCTGGTGGCCCGCAACGGTGCCGTGAAAATCACCGATTTCGGAATCTCCCTGTCGGCAGGGGATGGGGAGTGGAACGAGGGGACGCGGGCCGGAAAATCCGGGTACCTCGCTCCCGAGCGGATTCGCGGTGAGAAGGCGACCTCCTCCTCCGACCTGTTCGCCGCCGGCGTGATCTCCGTGGAGCTGCTCCTCGGCCGCCGCCTGTTTGACGGGGACAGGCCGGAAGCGGTCCTGGAGAGGATCCGGCGATTCGACGCGGGGACGCTCGCGGTTCCCGGAGTCTCCCCCGAGGTCGCGGCGGCGCTTCGGAAGTCCGTCGCGGCGTCTCCGTCGGACCGGTACTCCACCGCGGGGGAGTTCCTGACGGCGCTGGCGCGGATCGGCCCCCCGCCGGCGACGGCCCCGGAGAGGACGGATTTCTGGGACGCCCTCTTCCCCGGCGCGCAGGAGGAGGAGACGGCGCCGGATCCCGCGATGGAGCAGGAAGTTCAACCCGCGATGGTGAAGGAACGGGAAGAGCGGTACGGAGCGCGTGGAAGAACGATCCAGCAGGCGGGCGCGGCCGCGATGTTCGTGGCGGTCGTGGCGGGCGGTGTCCTGCTGTGGAAGGAGGCGGGACGACGCCCCGTCACGACGGAAGCGGCGCCCGTCCCGGCGGCCTCGGCGGCCCCTGCCGT